>Ga0196964_10000442_pt1 | contig 26076 bp, 29 predicted proteins | sample S1_10metaG_FD_148615 | JGI IMG/M metagenome (GOLD analysis project Ga0196964, IMG submission 148615) | Soil microbial communities from Anza Borrego desert, Southern California, United States - S1_10 | ecosystem: Environmental > Terrestrial > Soil > Desert | place: USA: California | collected... | reverse complement strand
GTCGGTCGATCCAGAACGCGGCGGTTGCGAAGGCGGATGGCTGTCCTACGTCGGGAAGCCCGGCAACGGATTCCGCATCTTCGAAAAACGGCACCCAGGCAATCGCATCCTCAGGTTTCAGGAAGCGGCAGGTAAGCCTGGCGGAATCAAGGACTTCACCATATATATAAGGAGTCGTCAGTGTCATTAACGGCAGAGTTGAGTTACACGCAGGCAGAATTCAATCAGGTGCAACAAGCTTCGTTGTCCGGCAAGTCGTGGTTGTGGTTGCCTGCCTTATATTTTTTCATCATATTCTTTCAGCAGTCTGGCGTAGTGTTTTGCCAGCTCTTTTTTCCGCTCATGATATTTTTTAAGATCCTCTTTGCTGGATATGAAGCATATTTCCGGCAGCACAGAAATACCGGAGGCCGTGTTCAGCACTGCCAGTCGTCCGCGATGGCTGTCGGCTTCAGTTTTAACACCCCGGTTTTTAAAGCCGCAGGTGGTTACTGCCATATCGCACATTTTTTTCGCCAGTGATCTGGAAAGCTCATCTGCGTCATTCCGCACCAATACTTCCACACCCTGGGCGGAAGGACCGGCTGCATTGAAATGGAGATCGCAAAGAACGGAACCGGACCCCGGCTTGATCCTGGACAGATATTGCTGCAGGGTTTCCGAATCTTTATCTGTAATATATTTTACGCCTAAGCGGTCCAGCTCTTCGGTGATCAGGTCCCGAAGCTCGCGGGTCAGGTCGGCCTCACGGTATCCATTTGCTACGGCCCCCGGATCCGCTCCGGCCGGGTTGAAATGATGTCCTGCTGAAATGTAGATCATGAGATTAGATGTTTGGGTGGTAACAAAATAGGTATTAATAATAGTTAATGCAAGAGCCGAGATAACTTCCTTCCCCGAAGCATGACCGAACATGGAAAGGAGGTAAAATCCCTTCAAAAACTTACCTTAAAAATCCCATAACCATTACCTTTGCGCCATCTTTTAATTCATTTTCAGTCCATCGTAATGTTGCGCGAAGAGTCTATTAAGGCAAAATGGTACCTCTTGCTGGCAGCCCGGATGCGGGATTATACCCAGCTGTTAAAGCCGAATCTAAGCTTTATGGTTGTGTTCAGCAGCGTGGTTGGTTACCTGCTGGCTCCGGGTGTTTCCTTTGCATGGAAAGAGGTGATGATCCTGTTTCTCGGCGGTATGCTGGTAACCGGCGGCGCCAACACGATCAACCAGATCATCGAGCGTTATAGCGACAGGCTGATGCGGCGCACGGCCGGCAGACCGCTTCCGGAAGGAAGGATGGGTACGGCTGAAGCATGGCTGTTTGCCGGGCTTACCGGTATAGGCGGTGCGCTGCTGCTGGGCTATTTTTTCAACCCGCTTGCCGGGATTCTGAGCTTTCTCTCCTTATTATTATATGGCTTTGCCTATACACCGATGAAAAAGATCCATCCGGTTGCTGTGCTCATAGGCGCGATTCCGGGAGCGCTGCCACCGCTGATCGGCTGGGTCGCAGCTACCGGCAGCCTGGGGGTAGGGGGGTGGATCCTGTTCCTGATCCAGTTCTTCTGGCAGTTTCCGCATTTCTGGGCTATCGCCTGGGTGGGCTTCGACGACTATAATAAGGCAGGCATCCGGATGCTGCCGTCCAGGGAAGGGCGCACGCGTTTTACCGGGCTCCAGTGCATGTTTTACAGCATTGTACTGATACCGATGGCGGTGATGCCCAGAATGGTAGAACTGAGCGGCAATGTCGGTATGTGGGTGAGCATCGGCTGCGGAGCGCTATATTTCGCTGCCTCTTATGTTTTTTACAAACAGAACGACCACAAAAGTGCTAAAAGGGTGATGTTCTCTTCCTTTATTTACCTGCCTACTGTGCTGCTGGCTTTGTTGTTTGATAAGTTATAAAATCTCAAAATTTATGGAAGGTATTATGTCGTCAAAGGATCAGAGAAAAAAGATACATCCTCATAAGTTTGCCATGTGGGTGGCTATCGCCAGCATCGCTATGATGTTTGCGGGTCTTACGAGCGCCTATGTCGTTAAGAAGAGTGCAGGCTACTGGCGCAGCTACGATCTTCCGGTGGTGTTCTGGATCTCCACCGTAGTGATCATCGCCAGCAGCATCACCATCGTCCTGGGGATCAGGGCGTTTCGTGAAAGGCGGATACCCAGGTATAAGGCACTGATCACTACCACGCTCATTCTTGGACTGGTCTTTGGCGCGCTTCAGTTCATCGGCTTTTATCAGCTTCATACCCAGCCGCAGCAAATGATCATGAACGGTGCTGCGGAAGAAACTTATAAGACGGTGACCGTAAGCGGCAACCCGAGCGAATCTTTCCTGTTCATCATTAGCGGGCTGCACCTGTTGCACATGCTGGGTGGGATTGTTGCACTGGTCATCGTATTCTTCAGGGCGCACCGTAAAAGAGTCAAAATCTATAACACAACTGGGCTTGAAGTAATGGCTACATACTGGCACTTCGTAGACCTATTGTGGATATATTTATTTGTGTTCTTTCTGGCAAATCAATAAAATTGTTTCGAAATTCGCACCCAAAATTCACACTTATACAATAATTCAGATTTAATCTATGGCACAAGCTACAGCTACTACAGCCGAAACAAAGGTATGGGGCGGGGGGCGGTCACCGTTCAACGTGAGCTACGGTAAAATGATGATGTGGTTCTTCCTCCTCTCAGATGCTTTTACCTTCGGCGCCTTTCTGATCTCCTACGGTACTACCCGTTTTTTCAGTTCCGTATGGCCGGATCCGAACAAGGTGTTCCATGCTTTTCCATTCATGGGACATGCTGATCTGCCGCTGTTGTTTGTAAGCTTGATGACCTTTATCCTGATCATGAGCTCCGTGACCATGGTTCTTGCCGTGCATGCAGGCCACTACGGAGACCGTAAAGGCGTGATCAAATGGCTGCTCTGGACCATTATCGGCGGTATCTGCTTCCTCAGCTGTCAGGCCTGGGAATGGACGCACCTGCATCATCAGGGCGCCTGGTGGGGTTCTTTCACCGATATCAACACACCGCTTTCTGCGTTTTCCGGTTTGTTTTCCGATGAAGCCGTAAAGACTGCCGCATTCCAGAACGGGGGCGGGCTTCAGGCCACTCACGATTTCTATAATTACTTCTTTACCATCACCGGATTCCACGGTGGTCACGTTGCCTCCGGCGTGGTGCTGCTGATCCTTGCGCTGATCAACTCCGTGAACGGCACTTATGAGCGCCGCGGTCACTACGAAATGATCGAGAAGATCGGTCTTTACTGGCACTTCGTAGACCTCGTATGGGTGTTCGTATTCACCTGCTTCTACCTCCTGTAATCATTGCCTTTACTAACTCCATTACTTTTTATCCAGGAAATCTGCTAAACGGATTTCTCTAAATCAAAGACAATATGGCACAGCATTCTCACGGCGAACATAGCAATAAGCATTATTATGAAGGAGATCAGTCCAAGCTGTACTCCGGTATCATGAACCACCACTATGGGCATGATGTAAAATCCTCAGAAAGCAAGAAGCAGATCGGAAGGATCTGGAGGGTATTCTGGATTCTCCTGATCGTGACAGTAGTCGAAGTGGGGGTGGGTATGTTTGCCGGCGGCTCCCTTCCAAAAGGAGTGATGGCCTTCTTTTTCCTGGCGCTTACCTTGCTGAAGGCAGCCTATATCGTGGCAGTATTCATGCACCTTGGCGACGAGGTGCGCAGCTTCCTGATCACAGTACTGATCCCGCTGACGCTGTTCATCTGGTTCATCATCGCTTTCCTTGCGGACGGTGGTTTCTGGCTGCATATGAACAAAACTTCGCCGGTACGCGAGATGCAGACACAGTCGGCTCCTGCACACTAAGCCGGTTTATCAGAATTCAGAATAATGAGTCAATCTAGAAAGAACTTAAAGTCCAGACTTATTTTGGCGATAGCGGTAACCCTCCTGGTACCGCTATCTTTTTATCTGGTTGCCAAAATCCTCAAGAAGGACCATATCCAGATGCCCCGTTATTACGTCACAGAAAGGATAGACACGAGGGTGGAAGACGGAAAAACCGTCCGGGATACCGTCTTTCATCAGCTCTCCGATCTGAAGCTGATCAACCAGATGGGGCAGGAAGTAGCCATAAGCTCCGAACTGAAAGACAGAATCCTGGTGATCAATTTTTTCTTTACAAGCTGTCCGAGCGTTTGCCCGAAGCTGACCAGCAATATGAAAATGATCCAGCGTGCCTTCCGTAAAGATCCGAAACGGGAAGAGGGTATGGAGAACAAGGTACATCTGATCTCGATTACAGTCAATCCTGAAAGGGATTCACCACGGCTGCTGCGTGCGTATGCTGACCGCTTTGGCGTCAATCACGACCACTGGTGGTTCCTGACCGGAGATAAGAAGAAAATCTACGATTTTGCACGTCATGAGCTCGGACTTTCCGTGGGGGACGGCAATGGTGGCGCCGACGATTTCATCCATTCCGAAAAAATCATCATCGTTGACCGGGAGCGGTTCATCAGGGGGTATTACGACGGTTTGGACACTGCCTCCATCGCTAAATGCGCCTACGATATCTCCCTTCTGACGATGGAGAAGAAAAGGAAGAAGAAAAGCAGTCAGTAGGCAGTAAACAGTAGGCAGTAGGCAGTAGGCAGTTGGCAGTAGGCAGCGACCGGAGCGAGATGGGAAACTGGCGGCACGCAGCGGACAGGGACCCTGCGAGTATAAAGAGAATTAGATGGCAGCGCGCAGAAATAGGAAGAGTGCTGAAGAGATGCCGGATACAAAATACGATAAAGCGAAAAAACGAAGCAACATATGCTGAATCCAGTACTAAACAAGAACGATAAAACTGCCCGGCTCCTGATACTGACGGTGTCTTTTGTAGTATTTGCCGCTATCGTTGTCCTTTCCCGGGTAAAGCTGGACGTAGATCCGGGGTTTGACGTGCACATATTTGCTCTGATCAATGCAGTCATCAACTCTCTCGTCTCTGTTTCGCTGGTGGCTGCCTATGTTGCGGTCCGGAGGAAGAATTATACGGGACACCGCAACCTGATGTATGTCGCTATCGCACTTTCTGTCCTGTTCCTGGTATCATATATCGCGCATCACCTGCTGGCCGGCGATACCCGGTTTGGCGGCGAGGGCGCTATCCGGTATGTTTATTTCTTCATTCTCATCACCCATATTATCCTGGCAGCCGTGATCCTGCCGTTCATCCTTTTTACCGCCTACCGTGCATTGACCGGAGAGTTTGCGAAACATAAGAAGCTGTCGCGTTACACTTTCCCGCTCTGGCTTTATGTAAGCGTCACAGGCGTATTGGTTTACATCCTTATTTCCCCTTATTATTGATCGAAATAAAGTAACTTTAGGATATGAGAAAGGCTCTACTGCTTTGTGTGATACTGATGACCGCCGCTCCCGCTGCCTATAGCCAGGGCTGCTCCGTTTGTACGAAGACGGCTGCCGGACTGGACGATAAAAGCGCTAAGGGTATGAACGCCGGTATCCTCTATCTCGCCGCCTTCCCGCTCACCATCATCGGAACGCTGGGCGTGATCTGGTGGAAATACAACAGAAAATAATTGTTTATCCATAATCCGATTTCTATGAGACTTATTTACGCTGCACTGGCATTGTCCATTTTCGTCAGCTCCTGTGGACGCAAGATCACCGTCGGACGCGGCGAGTCCACCGCAGAGCCCCGTAATGTAGGGTCGTTCTCCAAGATCAATATCTCTGCCCCCCTTGTAGCGGAGATTCATATACGCGAAGGTGCGGCACCGTCCCTGCAGCTGTCCGGATACAAGAATATCCTTCAGGAAATCAAATCCCAGGTCATCGGCAAGACACTCCGGATCTATACAAACGACCATGTGAGCCTGGATACGGATAAAGATATCGTAGCCGAGATCACGGTTCCGTCTCTGGACGCCATCGAGATCAATGGTTCGGGCGATGTAAATACGACCGGCGTCCTGAAAAGCAAGGATTTTCTGCTGGAGATCAACGGTGCGGGTAATGTAGTGATCTCCGAGATCATGGCAGATAAGTTTACCGCAGATATTTCCGGCGCAGGCGATATATCTGTCAACAAAGGCGTGGCAGGTATCGCCTCCTATTCTATTTCCGGTGCCGGCAGCGTGAAAGCCTATGGCGTACAGTCCAATGATGTTTCGGCCACAGTCAGCGGTGCCGGTGATATGCAGGTGACCGCGCTCAAAACATTGGACGGGGAGGTGAATGGCGCGGGAACAATTCATTATAAAGGCACACCAGTCCTGAAATCCAAGACCAGTGGTCTGGGCGAGATCGTTGCAGCCCAGTAATTCAACATCAAGTCGAGCAATATGAAGCGTGTATTTTTTCTGAGTGTGATGGTCCTAACCATCCTGCTGACGGGTTTTACCGGCAGGGTACTGGCACAGGATCCTATAGAGCGGGTTTGGTTCAATGAGGAAAAAACCGCGAAGATCCAGATCTATAAAGCTGCTGATAGTAAATTCTATGGCAAGATAATCTGGTTGAAAGAGCCGGTGGAGAACGGCAAGCCGAAAGTAGATGATAATAACCCGAATGCTAAGCTCCGTAACCAACCGATAATCGGTCTCCAGATACTGAAGGGATTTGAGAAAGACGGAAAGAATGAGTACGAAGACGGTACCATTTACGATCCGGAGAACGGCAAGACCTATAAATGTGAGATCAAGATGAAGGGTAACACCCTCGATGTGCGCGGTTATATAGGCATCTCCCTCATCGGCCGTACGACTAAGTGGACGCTGGCGGAGTAGATCTTTAGTAGCAAGTATCAAGTATCAAGTATCAAGTATCAAGTATCAAGTAGCATATTGTAAGCGGAGTACTCTGCTTCTACTGTGTATTGCTCCTTTTCCCAGCCAGAACATCATGCTTTGACGCTCCACACCATTGATCCGTTATGCGATTGAGCGGTTCGCCTTCTCGGCTTACGCCTACTTGGGACTTACGCCTAGGATTTACACAAAAGTGTAGGTGCCGATTACACAAATGTGTATTTTTTTCCTGCCCTGGGTGTCGGAAGTTTGTAGTGCAAAACAGCAGCCATGAACCAGCACGCTTACATATCATTCCTTAGTTCCTGCCCTGCAGCACAAGTGGCGGCGCGAGCAGCGGTTGTAGTTCCGGCTTCTGATGAAGGAGCAGGTGCTCTTTCAGAGATCAGGAGCACTGATTCAAAATGTTCCCATACTGGTATGCAGGTCACCGGTGCACGCAGCAGTGGGGCTGTGTGTTCAGACGCAAGAATCCGCACTGGTGAGGCAGCCTTTTTTGCATACGACATAGCGTCTATATCATACGACATAAGGTTTATGTCATACGTCAAAGCTTTTATGTCATACGACATAAGGTCTATGTCATACGTCCAGGCTTCTATGTCATACGTCATAAGGCCTATGTCATACGTCAAGGCCTCTATGTCGTACGACATAGTCTTTAAGTCATACGTCAAAGCTCTTATGTCATACGACATGAGGTCTATGTCATACGTCGAAGCTTCTATGTCGTATGACATAATCTCTATGTCATACGTCAAAGCCTCTATGTCATACGTCAAAGACTTTAAGACATACGTCAAAACCGGTGGTAAACCTGGCTTCGTAGCGCGTAAAACGCTGGAATTGAGTAGGAGGGAGCAGGACCGCGTCTGAAGGGGCTGGCGTCAATGTCGGTCATGAATATAGACGGACGTGTCATGAAGGCATCCGCAGGCTGATTGTGCGCGCGTCCCTTCGTAACCCTCGGGTGACTCGCGCGCGACGAAGGTGCTGTGCTTTGCTCTCTGCTTCTCTGCCACTCTGCCACTCTGCCACTCTGCCTTTCTGCCTTCTGCCCTCTGCTTCTCTGCCCTCATTGCGTGGGATTCCTCACGGCGGCTGCTATGTGCTCTTCAGCGGCAGGATAGTTCGGAATGACCCTCTTTTTTACCTTGAAGGAATTGAGAATTGCTCATGAACAACTGAAGCTGCTATCATTTTACACCAAATAACCCATCGCCTTTACGCCTTCACGCCTTTACACCTTTACGCCTTTACGTTCCATGCCATTGAGCCATTGGCTTCATCAGCACATCAGCACATCAGACAACTATTCCCATTTAAACAGTCTTGCCGCTACAAAATACACGACGGCTCCCCATACCAGCAGGACCAGCAGATCCAGCTTTACCTGTAACAGGCTGAAACCGTCGAAGGCAATTTTGCGGAGGGCGTCATTAAGGTAGGTCAGCGGAAGGATGCGGCAGAGAGGCTGCAGCCAGGAGGGAAACTCATCTACAGGGAAAAAAGTGCCTGCCAGGAGAAACTGGGGCATCGTGATGATATTGGCCAGGGGTGGAATAGTGCTTTCGCTTTTGGCAATGCTGCTTACTACGAAGCCAAAGCCCATAAATACCATCATACCCAGGGCACACAGCAAGATCATGTTAAGAAAGGTGAGCCAGCCCTCGACCAGTGTAAAATCGAACACATAATGTCCCATCGCGATGATGATCACTGCGCCTGCTATCTGGAACAGGAGTCTGGCCAGCCCCTCACTGAACACGATCACGCCCCGTTTTACAGGCGTGGCAAAGAACCGCTTCAGCACCAGGGTCTGCCGCATATTAAAGAAAACGAACGCCGTGCCGAACACACCTGAAGCCAGCAGTGAAAAGCCAAGCTGTCCGGGCAGGATAAAATCGATCATCTTAAACTCACGCACCTTAGCGATCGTAACATCCAGCTTTGCCATAGCCGCAACACGCTGGCTGATCACCGGATCCTGCCGCTGCACCACTTCATTGATCACCGAGCGCAGCTGCTGTAGCTGGTCTATTTGCGCAGAAGTGGTTTTTACAGACACCAGATGCCGCGGCACTTGTCCCGGCGGCTGCTCCCGGATGGCGATGGCAGCCACGATCTCTCCTTCATTCAGCAGCTCGTCAATTCCGCGGTTTTCGGTGGGCATCCTCCATTTGAGCGCCGGGTTGCGGATCAGCTCCTGCATCACGGGGTTCGTCATATCTGCACCCGGGGCCGGGGCAACCGGGATGCTCACCGAATGACCGCCACCCAGGAAACCGAACACGAGGATAAACACCAGCGGGAATGCAAGGCTGAACACTACGGCCGACGGGCTTTTGACAATAGACTGCAGGCTGGCTGTAACCAGCGCCCGCATTGCCCGTAAATTGCTGTAGGAGGCCATAGGGTCGCAAAAGTAGGGAAAGAGGGGGAAGCCGCGAAGTAAAGCAGTTCGTTCAGGCAGTACCGGGTAGACGCAAATCGTTAAAGTTGAGCCGCCCGGCTGGAATTAAGCCCGCTATAATGTAATTTACAGGTATATTTCTCTAGCGATGAATCATAAGAAGTTGTGGATGGCTTTGATGCTTACCCTGTCGGTCATTCCTGCACTCGCGTCCAAGCTGTTCATTCCGATGGATGCCGATCACCAGACCAATCATCTTAAAGCTTATGGCGTTACCTATGCCGCCCTGAAGCTGGGCATTGAGGCCGACTGGCTGCTCAACTACCGCGGCGGAAGCTTCGCCATGGATCATCTGGAATCGCTGGAGCGGCTTTGCAAACTGCGGGGCGTCAACTATGAGGTGATCAGCGATGCGCAATACGCAGGCATTGTCTCTGAGATCGCCAATCCTGATTTTAACGGGGACGTGATGAAGCTGGAAAAAGCGCCGAAGATCGCTGTCTATACCCCTTCCGGCAAGCAACCCTGGGACGACGCGGTAACCCTGGTGCTGACATTTGCGGAGATTCCATTTGATAAGGTCTATGATGATGAGGTGCTGGAAGGCAAGCTGCCGGAATATGACTGGCTGCACCTGCACCACGAGGATTTTACCGGCCAATATGGTAAATTCTGGTCGTCCTACCGCAATACGAGCTGGTACCAGGACGATGTAAAGGCGAACGAAGCTCTGGCGGCGAAGCACGGCTTCAAGAAAGTATCTCAGCTGAAGCTGGCGGTTGCGCATAAGATCCGTGATTTCGTAGCGGGTGGCGGATTTATGTTTGCCATGTGCTCGGCTACCGACAGTTATGATATCGCACTCAGCGCCGCCAAAACCGATATCTGCGATCTCCCCTTCGACGGGGACCCGGCCGATCCTGCAGCCCAGCAGAAACTGGATTTTACCCAGGGCTTTGCCTTCAAGGATTATACGATCTCGATGAACCCGTATGAATATGAGTTCTCCAATATAGATAACACACACCATCGCCGCCTGCCTTCAATGGATATGGATTATTTCAGCCTGTTTACCTTCTCCGCCAAGTTCGACCCGGTGCCCACCATGCTGTGTCAGAACCATACGACCACGGTAAAAGGCTTTATGGGGCAGACCACATCTTTCAGAAAAGAAGTGCTGAAGAAAAATGTACTGGTGATGGGAGATCTGAAGGCTGCCAATGAAGCCCGCTATATACACGGTGAATATGGAAAAGGAACCTGGAGCTTCTATGGAGGTCATGACCCGGAGGATTACCAGCACCAGATCGGCGATCCGCCAACGGATCTGAGCCTCCATCCCTCATCACCCGGTTACCGACTTATTCTGAACAACGTGCTGTTCCCTGCGGCGAAGAAGAAGCCAAGGAAGACGTAACGACCCGGGCATCGGGACCACGGCTCTTGTTGCCATTCTTAACCCGATAAGTTACCTTAGTGAATGCCGTGTCCGTCCGCCGGGCGCCATGGTTCATTATGAAGGACTTTTCAGGAATACGACGCCTGCATTTATTCGAGTTCGAGGACCTTTCCTGGTTTCCTGATATCATCCGGAGGGGAGGCACCGATTACCTGCGCTATTTCCTGATCCGTTCACACCTGTACAGGCCGGCAGCAGGGCTGATACTGAAAACTCTGAAAAAAACGGGACATGATCGTATCATAGATCTTTGTTCCGGCGGGGTGGGTATATGGAGGAGTTATTCCGTCAGGCTGGGCGGGGAGGCTTCCGGCGCACCGGTGGCAGGATAACCTATTTGGAATTCCCGGTGGATGTTTTTGATGTGCCAGCGGAACTGCGAGGACTCAGAACATTGTTTTCCGCCGTTCATCATTTCAGGCCGCTGGAGGTTAAGACGATCCTGGAACAGGCTGTAAAGCAGCGTGCGCCGGTTGCGGTCTTTGACGGAGGAGAAAAAAATCTTCTTGCCATACTGGGCATACTCATCATTCATCCGGTTGCATTCCTTTTGTGCACTCCGTTCTTCAAACCTTTTACGTTTTCCCGGGTTATCTTTACTTATCTGGTCCCGCTTATTCCACTGTACACGATCTGGGACGGGATTGTATCTATTCTCAGGATGTACCGTCCCGACGATCTGATGAAAATAGTTGCAGCGCTGCAACCAAATGACTATATCTGGGAAAGCGGGAAAACGAAGAACAGATTTGGCATTCATGCGACTTACTTAATTGGCTATCCCCGCAATGAATAAAAGATACTCTTTCATTACCGCATTTGTGCTGGTTTCTATAGTACTGCTGCTTGCTGTACCGGTAGCAGGGCAGATTGCCTTGCTTTTTCCCCGGACGGACAGAGCGCCATCGGAAACCGGATATTCGCTGGCGGCAATTGCAGCGGGTATTGCGGCTGAAACAATACGCGCGGGTATCAGCTGTTATCTCTATGTAAATACAAAAGGCTGCGGCAGCTCGTTAAAGCATGCGGTGCTGCATAACCTGCTTTATAGCGCACTGATCGCCTCACTGTATATCATTCTCGGAGGATTCTACTTTCAGGTGAGTAATCCCCTTAGGTTTGCCGTTACCGATAGTTTTATCCTGCTGGTACAGGGCATAGGTTCCGGCTGGGTAATGTTTCTCGTGTTTAAGAACAACGGCCGGCACAAGGATTCGGCACCGGCGAAACCGCTGCAGGAACAACTCAGGTTAAAATAGCCACAGGCCATAACGCGTCAATAAAAAACAGGAACACTTATTGAAAGCGTCCCTGTTTCACTACTGCACTGGCGCGGGAGTTAGCGCAGCGCTCCCGTGTCATACAAAGCAGCCAGTCTGTGACTGGCATTTGAAAAGATGGAGCTGATGGTTAGCTTTGGGGCTCCATAGCCACCCTTGTCATCCAGATATAAGATATATCACGATTATTGTCCCCATTTTATTACGTCCTCCGTGGTGCAATGGATCGAATTGCACTAATTTTGAATACCGGTAGCGCTTCGTCATGGCATTATGGAAGCATCTAAATACCCGGAGTTTGTTTCCTATGTCTATTGATTTACGGATAGGTGCTGAAGATATCCTTTCCTGGGTAAGTCCTGATATTATTCTTGTTACAGTGTTCATCGGAATTCTCTTGTTCTTCCTGTATCAAGGGATCCTGAAAAGATTTGTCCGTAATAACAGGAAACGAGTACTCATTGCCCTGGTCGCTGCTGTTGGTACAGCACCTGCTGTGTGCGGCGGATTGATCATTCTCTTTATCTTTTACCTGACGTACTCACCGAGCACCGGTTTTGACTGTGAAGCCTGGCAACGCGACCGGCAGCGCCGGTTCCAGATGGCGAATGATATTATTGGCAGCAAAATGTTGATAGGGAAGGACAGCCTGGCTGTAAAGCAGCTGCTGGGTGAACCAACGTGGAGAGACAGCAGCAACCAGTCGTTTACCTATGATATGGGCTGGGGCGGGGGAGGGCTGGGCTTCCTGTCGCACAAACTGAAAGTAGCATTTCATAATGGCAGGGTAGCGAAAGCGGAACATGAGGAGATAATGGATTGATTTATGATACTACACGTAATATCAGCAACAACCTAAATCAGATGACATAACGGGGCATAGCATGAAACATATTTCAGAGAAGCGCTTTTTGCGGATAGTGATCCTGTTTGCCCTTGCCGGTGCAATCTATGCCTGCGCGGTCGACCAGATATTGGTCAGGTTTGACGAGCGCCTGCCATCAACAACGAGAAGTTTGATTTTCGGGGCAGGTCTTGTGGCAAACCTTTCGTTTACTGTTCGAAGGCTTAGAACCCGTTTCGGATTCAAATTGAGGTTCTGGCATGCGGCACTGGCATGTGCCGGTGTAAACCTTGTTACCTTAACTGCCTACCGAATCTATTGCCTGCTTGTGTATCAGGAATCCGAGGTGCAATTCCTTAGCGAAAACTATGACGGTCTGCTCAAAGGGGTGATCGTTCTGGTAGTATTAAGTTTTGTTGCCAGCCTTCTACTACCGAAGTAAAAAGGTGTCGGGTGGAAGAGTGCCGGATGAGATCGCGGATATGTATGATGTAGATATCAATCCCGGAGACCGGCAAAAAAGCTGACGGTATCTATTACCAGAATCGCTGCGAGGGGATTATGTTTCGCACAAAATGACAAATGATGAAAAAGATCCTGACCGTTTCATTGACCCTGACTGCTTTGTTTATCTACGCTCAGGTGAATGCGCAGGAAGCCAAACTGCCGGTTACACTTACGCAGGCTGAAGATGGCAGCTTTAGCTTTGAGAAAGTGATCGAGGTGGAGATGTGAAGAAGGAGGAGCTGTATAACAGGATAAAACAGTGGGTAACCACTAACCTGAAAACGGCTGACAACAATATATACTTTGACGACACGGAGAAAAAAAGCATTGCTACGTCTGCAGCTTTCCTGATAGCGGATAACGGAGCTGCCCTTGGCCAGTTCGTCGATTTCAAGATCAACTTCGGCATGAAGGATGGCAGGATGCGGATACAGGCTTCGGGGTTTACGTATCATGGCGACGGTGGCGCCGGCGGAAGGATTCGTTTCGACAAGCCGTTTAATACACTCCCATACATCAAGAAGATCAACCGGAAGATCTGTGAGGATTTCGACAAGAAGTTCAGCGCAATGATCGCCTCGATCGAGAAGGCTGCGCAGACAAGCGCCGATGCCGGCTGGTAGTCCCCTCGTTACAAGCTCATATTTAGATTATGCCTCAATGGCTGCCTGTCGCAAGTTCAGGTAGTTATTGAGGCTTCTTCATTTTTTACGTCGTCACGGACAAATACGGTTAATCAGCTGCGGTATTTACCGTTGATCAACGGTGCTAACAGCAGTGCTGTCCGGGTAGTTTTGTTGGGAATTCAATTCCGGAAAGATTCCCGCGGAAGCCGAAAAGCGGTACCAGAGTAGGCGATAACCGACAAAACACACAAAATGAAGAATAGTTTAGTCCTATTTGCCTGTCTTCTTGTAACATTATTTGCTGTGTCCTGCAAAAAAGAGCAGCCCGTCTATTCCTGTAATCCGGACCTGAACAAATGGATTCTGAAAAACCAGGCGCGCTATAGCGAGTATGGAAGGTCTGACCTCGCAGACATCAGGTCTCTTGATTCTCAGAGTGCCATCTATGCTTCCCTTAGCCCCGAATCCAAGTATGATGTTTGGATGGAAAAGTTTCAGCTCGTACTGAATTCAATGACCCTTTCAGAGGCGGAGCGAACGCATATACAGACTGCCATGGATTATTTTGATGAAAGCTTCTGGCAGTCTAATGAAAGCCTTGACCAGTTCAGTACCTGGATGGACGCCTGGGGAGCCGCGGCAATCCAGGACTTGGGCTGGGACAGCTCGAAACTCTTTATTATTGCCGGTACCTGGCTGATGCCCTCTGAAATGCAGGCATTGGCCGACCATTATCTGAACAATGAGAAAGTGGCGCGTCCCAATGGCGCTGCAGACCCACCCTGCGAGTGCAGATATAGCGTAGCGTGCCAATGGTTTCAGGAAGAATGTGCCAAAGGCGGATGCAGCTCTACATATACCTGCGGACTTGCCGGAACTTCAAGGTGTAAGGGGCTGTGTGTCAGCAATACGGCAATCACAACGGGTCCTGACGGAGAACCTACCCTGATCCCGAACTCTCCTACTTATGTTCACTGATAAGTGCAAAAGCAATAATTATTAATGAAGCATTCCGGAATAAGTTCCGGGATGCTTTTCGTACCAACATCTTTCTATGACCAGGAAACAGCTAATTTTGATCCCGGTATTTTTTCTCTTTCTGATACTGGAACGGCAGATCGGCAGCCGGGTCATGGTGCCGAATGACTGGGTGGTAAGTTATATCAGTGTCTATCTTTTCTTTGTCTTCTGTTACAGACGTTTCCGGCTTACCCCGGGCGCGATGGTCGTGCCCTTTATCAGCGGGTTTATCGTGCCGGAGCTTGTTATCCGTATCCTTGAGGGTTTTTCGGACAGTGTGGAGACAATGCCCAAGCTTTTGATTGAAATAGTGGCGGCACTACTGGCAACACGTCAGCATCTGCGTGGCCAGAAGCTGCCCGGATTAATTGCAGCATTTCTGCTATTGGCAGGCGCGACCATATATGGGGCGCAGTGGCAACATTTTATCAACTACGGCAGCCTGTCAGGGCCCGTATCTGAATTGCTGAAAGACAGATTGATTTTCTATCGCGACTCCGGTGAGCCGTTTGATCCTGCCAGTTCCGGAGACAAAATCATGGTGTTGGATTTCTGGAACACCAGCTGCCCCGCTTGTTTCCGTAAGTTTCCTGAATTACAGACGTTGTATGACCGGTATGGAAACAACGATAAGGTGTTCATATCAGCGGTTAATGTACCCTTGGATCGGGATAGTGCCGGCTCAGCCTCAGGCATCCTGCAGAGGAAAGGTTTTAGGTTCCCAAGCCTTATTGCAGCGAAGGAGATGGAAAGAACGTTCCGGATTGAAAGCTATCCAACGACAGTAATCCTGAAGAACAACCGGATATGGTTTCGGGGAGACATCACAGAAGTGCCTGAGGTTTTGGACCGGATGCTGCTGATGCCGCCGGATGCCAGCCACTGACAGGAATTTGGTATTGTTTGGGCAAGGTGCCGGTAACTTACTGCAATTCTTGCCTGACCTTCTTCGGCAGCTTTGCTTTCACCAGCTCGTAGGACTGTGCCAGGTAGTGCTCCCATTCTTTGGGCTTTAGCGCGGACCGCCGGGTTATGCCTACCCATTTGTTGCGCGCCAGGTAGGGGGCAGGGATAATGCCATCCCGTTCGGTCAGGCTTTCGAATTCCTCGTCGGTGACTTTAAACGAAACATGGGAATCGTCTTCCATGCCGGTAATGCAAAACATTTTTTCGCCAACCATGAAGCAAAGATGGTCTTCCCATTTGATGCCTTCGGTGACACCTCTTAGACTCAGGCAGTAGTTCCGCAGCTTTTCGGTATTCATAGTACTAAAATAATAAACCCGGACAGTATAGCTGCCCGGGTTCTTTATTTCTGCCTTGTTTTGATCAGTTCAGCTCCATTACAAGATCATTGGTATTGACCAGGGTGCCCGTAGACAGCTCCACGTGCTTTACCGCGCCCTCAAAGGGTGCAGTGATCACCGTTTCCATCTTCATCGCTTCGATCACAAAGAGCGGTTGATTCTTGCGTACGGCCTCATTCTGCTTCACCAATACCTTGGACAAAAGTCCCTGCAGCGGCGCGCCGATCTGCTTTCCGTTGCCCTTGTCCACTTTCCTGTTTTCACGCTGTTCCACCTTTACCGATTTATCGTAGACCTCTACGTTACGTGTCTGTCCGTTCAGCTTGAAGAATACGGTACGCTTGCCGTTCTCGTCTACAGGTCCGATGCTCAGCAGGCGGATGAGCAGGGTCTTGCCCCTTGCAATCTCTATTGTGGTGTCTTCGCCCATCTTCATTCCGTACAGGAACAGCGGGGTAGGGACCACGGACACATCGCCGTATTCCCTCCAGAACTTCAGTCCGTCCTCGAACACCTTCGGGTAGAACTTGTAGGACAGGAAATCACAGATTCCGAGGTCGCTGCCGAATTGTTCGCGGAAGGCTTCCAGCTCCTTATCGAAATCGATCGGGGTGATCAGCTTGCCGGGACGCTCGGTAGACGGAGTTTTATCTTTCAGAATAATCTTCTGAAGGTCCTTAGGGAAACCGCCCTCAGGCTGTCCCAGCTCACCGAGGAAGAACTGCTGTACGGATTCAGGGAAGGAGATATTCATTCCCTTGGTGTACACATCTTCCGGTGTCAGGTTATTGGCAACCATGAACTGCGCCATATCACCCACCACCTTGGAGCTCGGCGTCACCTTAACGATGTCGCCAAACATCTGGTTTACCTCGGCATACATATCCTTGATCTGCTCGAACTTGTCGCCCAGTCCCAGCGCCACCGCCTGGGGTTTCAGGTTGGAGTACTGTCCGCCTGGTATCTCATGCTGGAACACATCGGCGGCGCTGGCTTTAAGCCCGGATTCGAACGGATAATAGTATTCGCGCACCGCTCCCCAGTAGTCGGAGAACTGGTTGAGGGATTTGATATCATAAGGATTCTCCCGCTCGTGGAACTTCATCATCTCCACCACCGCATTGAAGTTAGGCTGGGAGGTAAGCCCGGACAGTGCGCCAATGGCGCAGTCTACGACGTCCACGCCGGCTTCGATAGCCATCAGGTAAGTGGCCGGCTGCAGGGAAGAGGTATCGTGTGTATGCAGGTGAATGGGGATGTTCACCGCATCTTTGAGGGCGCCGATCAGCTCTTTTGCAGCGTATGGCTTCAGGAGCCCCGACATGTCCTTGATGCCTAGTATATGAGCGCCTGCATTCTCCAGGTCTTTTGCCAGGCGTACATAATAATCCAGAGTGTACTTGGTGCGTTTGGGGTCCAGGATATCGCCGGTATAACAAAGCGCTGCTTCAGCAATACCACCGGTGCGTTTGCGCACCATCTCGATACAGGGAGCGATATTTTCCATCCAGTTCAGCGAGTCGAAGATGCGGAAGATGTCCACACCTTTTTCCCAGGACTGCTCCACGAATTTCTCGATCAGGTTATCTGGATAGGCAGCATAGCCCACACCATTCATGCCTCGGATCAGCATCTGGAGCAGGATATTCGGCACTGCCTTGCGCAGCAGCTCGAGGCGCTTCCAGGGATCTTCACGCAGGAACCGGATGCATACATCGAAGGTGGCACCGCCCCATACCTCCATACTGAACGTCTGTGGGTGCTTGCGGGCAAAGGCTTCCGCTGCCTTCAGCATATCATGCGTGCGCATGCGGGTTGCAAGCAGCGACTGGTGCCCGTCACGCAGGGTCGTATCCGTATAGTGTATCTTCTTTTCGTTCTTCAGCCAGCTGGCAAGTCCTTCCGGACCCAGCTCGGTAAGGAGGTCTTTAGAGCCCTTAGGGTAGGGACCGTACATTTCCGCTGCGGGAAGCACCGGTTTCTCGAAGACCTTGCTATCGTCTTTCACCTTTACGTCCGGGTTACCGTTTACGGTGATCTCCGCCAGGAAGTTGAGCATGCGGGTGCCGCGGTCCAGGCGCTGGGAGAATGTGAACAGCTCGGGGTGTTCCTGAATAAAGTTGACGGTTGCCTTGCCTTCCCGGAAGTCCGGGTGGGTGATGAGATTTTCAAGAAATGGAATATTGTTCTTGACGCCCCGGATACGGAATTCCCGGAGGGCGCGGTGCATTTTCTGCGCCGCTTCGTCCATGTTCTTACCCTGGGTGCTCACCTTTACCAGCATCGAGTCGAAGAAAGGGCTGATCTTCATGCCCGGATAGGTGCTGCCCTCGTCAAGGCGCACGCCGAAGCCTGCGGCATTACGGTAGGTGATGAGTGTGCCGTAGTCCGGCTTGAAATCATTGGCCGGATCTTCGGTGGTGATCCGGCATTGGATCGCATAGCCGATCTTGGCGATGGCATTCTGATCGCCCAGCCCGATCTCGGGATCGGAGAGCTTGTAACCGGAGGCTATAAAAAGCTGGGTCTTGATCAGGTCCACACCGGTGATCATTTCCGTAACGGTATGCTCTACCTGGATACGCGGGTTTACTTCAATGAAATAGATATTTTCAGCTGCGTCTACCAGGAATTCGACAGTACCGAGGTTGTTATAGTTTACCGCTTTGGCTATGCGGATCGCATATTCGTACAGCTTTTCGCGGGTCTCCTCTTTCAGGTTGATAGACGGCGCCACTTCTACTACTTTCTGGAAACGACGTTGCACCGAGCAATCCCGCTCATACAGGTGCACGGTATTGCCGTGACGGTCTGCAGCAATCTGGACCTCGATGTGCTTCGGGTTCTCGACAAACTTCTCCAGGAACACCGTGTCGTCGCCGAAGGCATTTTTCGCTTCACTTCTGGCTTCTTGGAAAGCGCGCTTCAGTTCCTCATCGGTGCGCACGACGCGCATGCCGCGTCCGCCGCCGCCGGCAGCCGCCTTCATCATTACCGGATAACCTATGCGCTGCGCCTCCCGGAGTGCTGTTGCCTCATCCGTCAGGGCCTCCTTATTGCTTTCTATCAGCGGGATGCCTGCTTTCAGGGCCACCTCTTTGGCGGTTACCTTATCGCCCAGTGCCGCCATCGCTTCCGGGCTGGGACCGACGAACACGATATTGTTCTTTGCGCACTTGCGGGCAAATTCCGCGTTTTCCGACAGGAAGCCGTAACCGGGATGGATAGCATCGGCTCCTGCTTCGAGGGCAATGCTGATGATGGCGTCCATGTCCAGGTACGGTTTCAGGGGGTCGGTGTCTGCCCCGACCTGGTAAGCCTCATCTGCCTTATATCGGTGCAGCGAGTAACGGTCTTCGTAAGTGTAGATGGCAATGGTGGGAATGTGGAGCTCTGTGGCTGCCCGGGAAATACGGACAGCGATCTCGCCTCTGTTGGCGATCAGTAATTTTTTGATGTTCATCTGGTAAGTAGATTACTACGGCGCATAAAAATTTATGCCACATAAATAAAGCGCCGGCGAAGATACCAGCGCTTTATCAAATATCATAATGCTTCGGGTTACCAAAGTCTTACGCGAAGACTGTCGGGCAGATACATTTTGTTGCCCGGCTTTACGTTAAACGCCTCGTAGAACTCAGGTACATTCGGCAGCGGGCCGTTCACACGGTATTTGGCAGGTGAGTGCACGTCGGTGACCAGCCGGCTCGCCAGCTCTTCCTGCCTGATCGTATACAGCCAGCCCAGGGCGTAGCCCAGGAAATAGCGCTGCAGCGGTGTGAACCCTGCGATCATCTCTCCTTTCTTATAAGTTTCTGTCTGCTTGAAGGCGTCCAGCCCGATCAGGATGCCCCCCAGGTCGGCCAGGTTCTCGCCCAGGGTCTGCTTACCCTTGATGCGGAGGGTATCGATAACTACGATATTATTGAACTGCTCCACCAGGACATTGGCTCTTTTGGTGAATTCCTCCTCGTCTTTTTTCGTCCACCAGTTCTTCAGGTTCCCTTTTTCGTCAAACTGGCGCCCTTCGTCGTCAAAACCGTGAGTGATCTCATGCCCTACCGTAGAAGCCGCCGCATAGCCGTAAACAAGCGCATCGTCCAGCTCCTCATCGCGGTAGCCGGGTACGGTAAAGATGCCTGCCGGCAGCACGATCTCGTTATTTGACGGATTGTAGTAAGCATTGTACGTCTGGGGTGTCATTTCCCACTCTTCGCGGTCAACAGGCTTGCCCAGCTTGTTCATGTAGTAGTTGTGCCACCACTGGTTGGCTCGGATCATGTTCTGTACATAAGGTCCGCGATCTATCTGCAGGGAGGAGAAGTCCTTCCATTTATCCGGGTAGCCTACTTTCTTCTTTATGGCAGCCAGCTTGTGCAAAGCCTTCTGGCGGGTGCTGTCGCTCATCCAGTCCAGCTTCTCGATACGGGCTTTGTAAGCATTGCGCACATTTTCCACAATGTCCTCATAACGCTTCTTTGCTTTCTCATTGAAATATTCTTTGGCAAACAGCTGTCCCAGCGCTTCGCCCATGGCATCTTCCTCATGGTCCAGCACTCTTTTCCAGCGCGGTTTCTGCTCCTGCGCGCCGCGGATCTGGCGGCTGTAGAAATCGAAATGGGCATCCACCACCGCCTTATGAAGGTAAGGGGCAAAGCTGCGCACCAGGTGGAAGTTCATGTAGTCTTTCAGTGTCTGCAGGTTCTCGCTGCTGACAACGTTATCCAGCTGCCTGTAGAACTCCGGCTGACCCACAATAACACTGTCTACCCCTGAAGCGCCCAGGGTCTGGAGGTGGCGGGTCCACTGGATATGGGGCGACATGGTGCCGAGCTGGCTCACCGCCATCTTGTTGTAGTTGGCATAGGGGTCGCGCATGGCTTCCAGGGTGCGTGACGACTTTGCCAGCTTTGTTTCCAGGGCGATCACCGCGTCCGCCTTGGCCTTTGCGGTTACCGAATCATTGCCCATGATCCGGAACATGCGGGAAACATAAGCAGGGTAGGCAGCCCTGATCTTAGCCGTGCGCTCATCCTGGTTGAAATAATAGTCGCGGTTGGGCAGCCCCAGTCCTCCCTGGTAGAGGTGGTAAGCCATTACCTCGCTGTTCTTCGCATCCTGGCTGGGGAAGTCGGAATAGAATACCCCGACACCCATGGTATGAAGCCTTGCAGCGATATCCATAAGTTCCTGTGCGCTGGCCGCATTATTGATGCGGTCCATCTCGGCGCGCAGGGGGGAGAGTCCGGTCTTTTCTATGGTTACGGTGTCCATACCGCTATGCCAGAAATCGCCGATCTTCTGGTCTATGCCGGATTTCGCTCCTTTTTTTGCCGCCTCCGTATTGATCGTCTTCAGCCTGTTATAGATCTCTTCCTGCACCAGCTGCGCTATTCCCCAGCTTGTCTGGTCGCCGGGAATGGGGTTGCGCCTGATCCAGCCGCCTACGGCATACTGAAAGAAATCGTCAGCAGGATTGGTGGTCGAATCAATGTTGGCCCTGAGGATATCTTCTTTTGTCTTCGCGGTCTCGCTTTTTACCCCTGTATTGCAGGAGGCAGCAAACAAGGCACCGGAAGCTAAAAAGAGGATGAACTTCTTGTTCATAGTTTTCATTTTAATCCCGCTCAAAATAATACTAGATCTTCTTCAAAAGAAATCCCCGGACAGGGGATTTTCCGATCACCGTGTCCGGGGGATACTCAAAAGAATGGTCAGGCTCAGGTTGTTGCTGCCGTCTTGAACTCGCTGGTAAAGTGAAATTCAATATCCGGGTTGTTCTGACGTTCGGTATTGAGGAACCATTCACTCTGCGCGAGGTACACAAGATTGCCATCCTTGTCTTCCATTATATTGCTTTGCTTGAACCGCACGAAATCCTCGATCTTCTTTTTATCGCCGGTGATCCAGCAGGCTTTATAGAAGCTCAGGGGCACGAAAGAACAGGACGCACCGTACTCCTGCAGCAGGCGGTACTGGATCACTTCAAACTGGAGCTCGCCCACGCATCCGATGATCTTGCGGTTGCCGCCGTGCTGGGTAAACAGCTGGGCGACCCCTTCATCCGTGAGCTGGCGGATACCTTTTTCCAGCTGCTTCGTCTTCATCGGATCTTTGTTGACCAGCTCCTTGAATATCTCGGGCGAGAAGGTGGGGATACCGGTGAACTGCATCATCTCTCCCTCTGTCAGCGTATCGCCGATCTTGAAGTTGCCCGTATCGAACAGTCCGACCACATCACCGGGATAGGCTTCTTCAATCACGTCTTTTTCGCGGGCAAGGAACGAATAGGGGTTGCTGAAGCGCACATCTTTTTCCAGCCGGGTATGCCTGAAATATTTATTACGCTCGAACTTGCCGGAGCAGACCCGGAGGAAAGCGATCCGGTCCCGGTGCCGGGGATCGAGGTTAGCATGTATCTTGAAGATAAAGCCGGTGAACTTGTCTTCTTCAGCAGCCACATACCGTTTGTCTGTATGTCTTCCCAGCGGGGTGGGGGCTATCCGGATAAAAGTATCCAGCAGCTCTTTCACGCCAAAGTTATTGACGGCGCTCCCAAAGAATACAGGCGCTACGCCTCCTTTGAGGTACGCTTCCACATCCAGCTCTCCGTACACACCTTCGAGGAGCTCGACGTCCTCCCGGAGCTGCTGCGCATCCCTTTCGCCCACTTTTTCATCCAGCAGGGTATCATTGATATCGGGGATGGGCACCGTATTTTCTTCCGTTGCTTTCTGATTGGCGGTAAACAGGTTCAGGCTTTTGTCGTACAGGTTATATACGCCTTTGAACTCCTTGCCCATATTGATCGGCCAGGTAAGCGGGTGCAGGGAGATCTTCAGCTCTTTTTCTATCTCGTCCAGCAGGTCGAAGGGGTACTTACCGTCGCGGTCCATCTTGTTGACGAACACGATGACAGGCGTGTCGCGCATCCGGCAGACCTCCATGAGCTTACGGGTCTGCTCTTCCACTCCATTTACCGCGTCGATCACCAGGATAACGCTGTCGACTGCCGTAAGGGTCCGGTAGGTATCTTCCGCGAAGTCCTTGTGACCTGGTGTATCCAGCAGGTTGATCAGGGTATCGCTGTATTCAAAGCTCATTACCGAGGTGGCTACCGAGATACCACGCTGCCGCTCTATCTCCATAAAGTCGCTGGTCGCGTGCTTTTTGATCTTATTGCTTTTAACCGCCCCCGCTACCTGGATGGCGCCCCCGAACAGGAGCAGCTTCTCGGTAAGGGTGGTCTTACCGGCATCCGGGTGCGAGATGATCGCGAAGGTTCGGCGGCGGCTTATTTCTTTTTCGTATTTCATTGTGTTTCCTCAGAAGGAAAGCTGCAGCTTGCTGTTGTTACTTTCCTGATAATCAATATGCTTTCCGGGGTTAAGGATCAGCCGGTACCCGGCAAAAAGCGTGCAAAGTTAGCGCAGTTATCGGGAAATATTGTGGATATATTGTCTAAAGCCCCCCTTTGTTTAAAAAGGCGGAATATTACATTTGCCTAAAGCCCCGACTATGACACTAAACCGACTGCAGGACGATCTGCTGCAGGATTTTAAGGAACAAAAAAGAACGATTAACGAGCAGATCGAGCTGTTTGACCCTCTGGCGACCTCCCTCCGCCGGCCTGCTGCCCAAAGACTGATGAGCAAAGGCGGATTGGTCTTCCTCGAGTCTGTCTGTTATCTTTTTTGCGCGGCTTCCGCTGCATTCGCCGTTGCAATGAATCTGGTTTATCCGTTTACCTACTTGTCGAAGGTGCGCTATATCAGCGATCTCAAAGGAGCTCAGAGCTATACCGATGTTGAGTGGTTCAGCATTGCGGTCCACGCTATGGCTGGCTTTATAGCGCTTCTTTTTCTCATCCTGGCCAGGGTGATCAGGAGGGTAAGGCTGAAGAACGACATACTGGACCTTGCAGGTAAGAATATCAAGACCCTCGTCGGGCAGCATCTGAAGCGCCGTGCCGCCATCGAGGCGGTAGAGCAGCGCCATTTCCTGGAACTGCCGATGGATGCGGCCTATGAGGATGTCAACAGCATGCAAAATCCCGGATATGATGCGCGCTAGCAGGCAATTAATATGCATAGCTGTTTTGTTATTTCCTTTCACTCTTGCTGCACAGCGGCCGGGTAAACTGGTGATAACAAAGCTGACGGGTGATTTCTATATATACAACACCTGGCAAGAGTTCAACGGCACTATGTTCCCGTCCAACAGTATGTATCTCGTCACGAAGGACGGAGTGGTTTTATTTGATACTCCCTGGGACAATGCTATGTTCCAACCCCTGCTGGATAGTATTGAAGCGCGGCACGGCAAAAAAGCAGTCATGAGCATTTCTACCCATTTCCATGCAGATCGCACTGCGGGGGTGGATTATTTTGCCGGTAAGGGCATCAGAACGTATAGCAGTAAAAAAACAAAGGACCTTTGCAAACAGCATGGCGAACCAGTGCCGAGGTACCATTTTACCAGGGACACCAGCTTTTCTATAGGAGGTTACAGATTCCGGACCTATTATCCCGGACATGGGCATGCGCCGGATAACATCGTTATCTGGTTTCCGGAACAGGAGATCCTTTACGGGGGCTGCTTTGTAAAAAGCACGGAAAACTCCGACCTTGGCAATCTTTCTGATGCAGACCCGAAGGCATGGGAGATTTCGATGGAACGCACGATCAGGAAGTTTCCCCGGCCGCGTTTTGTGATCCCCGGACATTTCAGCTGGCAGGACCCGCACAGCCTGCAGCATACGCTGCGCCTGCTCCGGCAACATAATAAAAACTAGCTCTTTACTGAGCTCAATTCTTTTGCATGTTCCGGATTTATTATATTTGGTGCCAGCTCCCTTAATGCATCTTATATGTTAACGCCGCTGATCACAACAGATATCCTCGAGACCGAACGGCTGAAGCTCAGGATCATAACTCCTGAAAGATACCAGACCGTATTCCGGTCGTTCAATGATCAGGAGCTGGCTGTATACTTTGGGCTCACTACGCCGGAAGCGCTGGAAAAGGAAAAGGAGCGTCACCGCAAAGGCGTCACTACGTTCAACAAGTCATTTCTTAATTTCCTGATCCTCGACAAGGGGTCAAAAAAAGTGCTGGGCTCCTGCGGCTACCACACCTGGTATACCGAGCACGCGCGGGCAGAAATCGGATATGCGCTATATGACGAAGCGTATAAGGGCCAGGGCATCATGAAAGAGGCTATGCCGCCGATCATCCGTTTCGGATTTGAAGTCATGGGACTGAACCGGATAGAAGCTTTTATCGGCCCGGAGAACGAACCTTCCCTGCGCCTGGTAAAACGACTTGGATTCACCGAAGAGGGCAGGTTAAGAGCTCATTACTACAAGAACGGCAGAATGGAAGACTCTGTTGTCTTTTCCCTGCTCCGGGATGAGTTTGTGTGGGAGGAAGTGTGATTGCGCAAAGAAGTCGTAAGTCATAAGTCATAAGTCGTAAGTCATAAGTCATAAGTGGGAAGGCAAATGGCCCGTGGTGTGGAACGTAAACGTGTAAAGGCGTGCATGCGTAGGGTTGTTGGCTCAAAGGACTGAAAGCTGATCCTTACCTCGCCTTCAGCCATTGCGCATTTCACCCCTTAGCGGTCTTTTCCGATGGGGAAAAGTCGACCTCTGTCATTCTGACATACGAATTCACCCCGAATCAGACCCGAATTAACCCCGAATGTTCCCCGAAGGTACCCCGAAGGTACTACGAAGGTACTACGGAGGTACTCCCCCGGAACTTTACCATACCCGCTGACGCTTTGGCA
>Ga0196964_10000441_pt1 | contig 26089 bp, 18 predicted proteins | sample S1_10metaG_FD_148615 | JGI IMG/M metagenome (GOLD analysis project Ga0196964, IMG submission 148615) | Soil microbial communities from Anza Borrego desert, Southern California, United States - S1_10 | ecosystem: Environmental > Terrestrial > Soil > Desert | place: USA: California | collected... | reverse complement strand
CGTAGCATGATGTCCCGTGCCGAAAGACATTTTTGGCGTGATGATAATTTCATGTGCAGTACCCGGCTGTGGTGCATGGAAATCAGCTCTGATCACGCAAAAATCCCCTATCGTCACCGGTTCGAAGTTACTTTCCCATTCTTTATTCCAGTTTGTTTCCTGTATCTCCTGTATTGTGTAGCTGCCGCCGGTCCGAACCAGCAGTTCTCCAAGTGCCCTTTCATTAAAGTCCGGAGCAGGTATAAAGGCATTAAGCGCATCGGGCGTTTCCTCGAAGCCTTCATAACCTTCCACCGAAAGAAGTGCGATCAGCAGTTCCTTTTGTTCCTCGTTCAGCCCCCGTACAGACACCTGTGTGTAAACCATGCTGCAATATAGTATGCCCGTCGTTTGAATAAAAAAAGAGCTGCCTTCCGGCAGCTCTGTAAATACTTGTTGTTCTCTTATTGGACCCTGCTTCCGGGATTTCCGGCATCCGACTCTTCATCACCCTGCTCTTCCTGATTCACATTCTCGTCAATCTGCAGGTTCTTCTGCTGATCATCCATAGACCCTGGTTTGGAGCTGTCGAAAATGATACGGCGCGTAGGCACGTCGGTTACGATCCTGAACTCCGTACGGCGGTTCAGCTGGCGCCCTACAGGATTATCTCCGCCACCGGGCGCTGTATTGGCTGCCGCAGGGTTAGTTTCACCAAGACCTTTTACAATCATCCTGGACTCCTCGATTCCGTTGTTGATCAGGTAGTCCTTGACCGACTGGGCACGACGCTCAGAAAGACGTTTGTTATAGGCATCAGTTCCTTTAGCATCTGCGTGTGCATAGATCTCAACACTCAGCGACTGGTTATCACGCATAAAGTTTACCAGGGAGTCAAGAGCAGCGACACTTTCAGGACGTAAAGTTGCCTTGTCATAATCGTAGTATACATTGCTCACACGGAAACGGTTTTCGATCCTGCTGATGCAGATAGTTACGTTAGCCGTATCGTCCGGATCCGAGCGCTTTACATCAGAGGTATTCACCGTAGCACGGGTAGTGGAATAACCAGGCTTGTCGCCAGTGATCACATAAGTATGCTCACGGGCCATATTAAAGGCAAAGTTGCCGTCGGTAGAGTTATAGGTCTTCAGATTGCCTTTATCGTCCACCATCTTTACCACAACATCGGTCATTGGCTCTTTGGTGTCACAATCAACGATCTTACCCATCACCATCAGACGCGGCTCGTACTGGATCCTCCAGATGTCATCACAGCAGGTGGGGTTTTTCAGAGCGATAGAACCGATACGGTTGGAAACAACGTACGCATCCGGCTTTCCAACTGGGTCTTTTACATAATAAAGCTCGTCAGCGGAAGTATTGATGGGGTATCCCAGGTTCACCAGGTTGGTGTAACGGGACGGACCGCCATCGGCAGAGAAGATATCGAATCCGCCCATTGTCAGCCAGCCATTGGAAGCGAAATACAGCTTGTTGACACGGCTGTCGTAGTGCGGGGTGATCTCATCCATCTCGGTATTGATCTGCTTACCGGCGTTCTGCGGACGACGATAAGTACCGTTACGGGGGTCAATGATCGAATACCAGATATCGTATCCGCCACGGCTCTGGAGCTTGCGGTTGGAAGAGAAGAACAGCACTTCCTTCTTACCCACCTTCGCCACATAAGGCTGTGTATTGGATCCGTCATCGTTGATACCGTCACCAAGCATTGTAGGCTCAGACCACTGGCTTCCCTCGAATTTTGAAACAAATATCTTACAGATAACTTTCATGGAATCCTCTTCCGCACACTTTGTGAAGTAAAAGCGGTCGCCGCCAGGGCTGAACACACCGTTACCTACGTGTACACGGGAATCATTGAAACGTCCGTCCAGGAACCGGAGCGCCCACTGGAAAGAATCTGCCACCGGTACGTTTTCCTGCTTGCGGGATACCATCAGACGGGAAACATATTCATCACGGTTGCGCCTGTCAACTTCGACAACGGAGTTCTGACGCATTGTCGAGAAAAGGAGTGCCGTGTCGCCCAGCGGAAGCGGAGAGAGCTCCGTATAGGCACTGTTCACGTTCGGACCGGCATTAACAATAGTCACCGGGATCGGATCCTTCAGGGAGTTCATACCCAGGGTTGCACCGTCGATCTCGCGTTTCGCACGAAGCTTTAGCTTCTTGAAGGTCTTCGGATTATCTGCAATGAACTTATTGAATGCCGCAATAGCCGCTTCATACTCACCCTGCATCTTCAGCATCATTGCCTGCTTGTAGGTAGCCTCGGGATACAGCTTTGGTGCTAGTGCAAATGCTTCGTGGTAATATTTGGCAGCAGGTACATAGTCCCGTGTCATCCAGTAACACTCTGCGAGCTGATAGGTCAGGTAAGGATTCCTTTCCTGCTCCTGCTTCAGCTGCTGATAGTATTCGATGGCATTGAAGTAGCTACCTGCTTTAAACAGGTCGTCTGCCCAGCGCAGCTTCTTGTAGTAAGGCAGTTTGGCAACAGGATCATTTGCCCTGTTGCGGTATTTTTCCTTGCGTTGCTGCTGAGCCTGAACAGTATTTGGTGCTGAAACGAGAAACGTTGCCAGAAGTAAAAGCAGCCAGTTTTTTCTCATGTGCGTGAGCGTTATTAATCGGTATAAAAGTAACAATCTGATTGAAAAAAAGAAAGGGCCAAAAGTTTTTTTTTGCCCTTTCTTTCAATGAATTAGTAATATTAGAAGCGGGAGCAGGGGTAAACCAGCCTGCGTGCAAAATCGAGCGGACTCGGTGCGATATAGCGTAATGCGAGCTCAAAGCCGCCATTGCCGCCTGAAGCGTTTTTCAGAGATGAGGTGTTGTAATCATAGCTGGCACCGATGCGCAGACCTTTCCATTCCAGACCCCCGGAGATCATAAACGCATCGCCGCTCCGATACCATCCGCCTGCCCACACGGCAGTAGCGACGGACCGTACTTCTGCATCACCGACCATCAGGTGAAACTCGTTACCTGCTATCAGTTCTGTAGCCGTTGCCTGGGTCTGATAAAGAACGCCGGGACGTACGCTGAACTTGTCGGTCAGGTAAGCAATGGCTCCTGCCTGCGCAGAGTAGCGCATACCCAGACCAACTTCACTGTTCCTTCTTTTATTGAACGACTCCTGCGGCTGGTTCAGGTTCATACCGGAAATACCCAAAGTATATCCGAAACGGTCTGAAACGCTATGCGCCCAGCTGACACCCGCATTCATAGTGAAATAGTTCACATGATTGTTCAGGTAAGGATATTCCTGTGAAGTGCCCGGCTGGAAGATACCGTTTACGAACTCGTCGCCAAAATACAGTTTGCTCAGATCAACGCTTTTCTGTGTGTAGCCACCCTGCAGACCAACCGAAAGCGCCTTGTCTACGTTTGCCCCCAGGAATTTATGGTAGGCAACAGAAAGAAGACCGGAAAAATTAGAAAGATTGCCATCCCCAGCCTTATCGTTATAAAGCTGTATGCCTGCTGCCAGATAATCGTCTACCGAAAGATCGTGAACGATAGGTGCATCGAATGAAGCCGCATAAGTAACGAAAGGAACGGTAACGCTCTGCCACTGATTCCTGTAGATGGCAGCAGCCCTGTATTGCCCGCTGAAGTTGCCGGTAAAGGCAGGGTTCAGCACCAGCGGAGCCATATTAAACTGGGTAAAATGGATGTCTTGTGCCTGTGCCGTGTTTAGTGTTAGTGCCATTGCAGCCACCAGACCTGCACGGGTAAAGGTATTTTTCCTTATCATGTTATTCTAACCTTAATGCGAGTTATCTAATTAATGTTATGTTCCCTTGCTTTACAAACCTACGGCCTGTATTCGTCACGGCTTCAACCATGTACACATACACACCCATCGGCTGAGGTGAGCCGTTGAACTGTCCGTTCCAGCCTTGGTCTATGTTGCTGGTTTCAAACACCTTGGTCCCCCAACGGTTGAAAATACGGAAATATTTCAAAGTTGCAATGCCCCGCTTAACTATTTTTATTTCACTGTTAGGATTGGAACCCGGTGTAAATGCATTCGGAATATCCAGCACCGATTCCGCATTTACCAGCACGTCGATCGAATCGCGGATCGTACATCCCCACTCCGTCGCGGCATCCACGAAATATCTTGTGTTTACATCAGGCATCGCAACAGGATTGGCAATATTCGTAGCGCTCAGACCAAGCGGCGGGAACCAGGCGAAGTACAGGGCATTTCCTTTCGGGTCCATCTGCACGCTCTCACCAGGATAAAGCGTTACGTTTTCACCCAGCTCCAGTACCGCTTCCGGATGAACGGTAATATGAGAGTACAGCGTATCGAAGCACCCGAATTCATCGGTAGCCAGGAGCATATAGTCAATGGAGGTTACCGGGAAAGCGGCCGGGCTCTGGGCCGTAGAGTCTGACAGGAAAATGCCTGGACTCCAGTCGAACATCATGCCCCCGGTTACCCGGAACTGGACGGTGTCTCTCGGGCAGATACCGGTATCTGCCGGCGCAAGGGTGGCAAAATTGCCCTGATGCACCGTGATGTCCAGCTCGTCGCTGCCGCGGCAGCCTGCCGGCGTGGTCACTGTCAGGGTCAGCGGCTTCACTTCCTGCTGCCCGCCGAATACGATATCCCGCTGGTTGGGGAAGTTAACACCTCCGCCCGGTGTCCAGCTGTAGGTATAGAACGGATATCCCGGAGGATCGATTACAGGATTGATCATGATTGTGTCCCACTGGCATTTCTCACGGTCCGGCCCCACCCATACATTGGCGACGGGCTGCACGTCAATAAACAGGCTCTTCACAATATTCGGACAACCAGGGAAGCTGGCGGTCAGCGTATAGGCCTGTGACGTGTCGGGAGTAATGATCGGGTTAATGATCATGGAATCCGACACCCACCTTCCAGGGTTCCAGGTATAGGTAAATGCAGGATCACCAATAGCATTGATCGCCACGCTTGCGCCCTTACAGATCGCCGTATCCTGATTAAACAGGGTGAAATCATTTGGCAGGATATGCACATTCACCGTGTCATATCCAAAACAGCCTACCGCGCCCGGATCCACTTTCAGGATATAGGTGATATCTGCCGTAGCATTGGCGATCGGGTTCGGAATCGTGGGATCGTTCAGATACGTCGCCGGCGTCCACTCATAGGTATAGTTCTGTGTGGTTGGCAGCACCGTCGCATTAAACTGTATCGGCACGCCAAGACAGGTCGTCACATCTGGTCCCAGATCCACATCCGGCTCTTCCTTGATCGTAATGGTGATATGATCATGAGCCGGCGGGCATCCCGATCCGGGGATGGTTGCCGCGATCGTATAGGTCGTCGTAGTGAGCGGCGTCACCGTTGGGTCCTGTACAAGCGGACTGTCTATCCATTGTACCGGTGTCCAGGAATAAGCCAGCAGGGTGTCTCCTTCCGCGTCGATATCTACGCTGGTATACTTACAGACCGCAGTATCAGGCGTAAGAATATTCACATAGATCGAGTCGTAGATTGCAAGTTCGGCACTGTCGATCACCACAGGAGTAGAGCAGGCATAAGGAGAGAAGATATACAGCTTCACAGTCACCGGTCCGGTAGGAGGGTTGGCAGGAAGTCCGAAGATGTTTACAGAAGCGGTAGTCTGACCAGATGGTATCACCACACTGTCCGGTATGGTCGTATAATCTACACCGTTCACCGCAGTACCGGCAATGGTATAATGAATGGTGAGCGGCGTAGGATTAGCCAGCGGGCGGTTAAATACAAACTGACCGGGAAGACAGCCGCGCACACAATACGGTACGGGAGCGGACAATCCGCCGCCGCCTACAGGAGTTACCGTTACCGCGTTCGAAGTAAGACTGCCTGCCTTCAGGAATACGCCCGAATCAAATACACTGTCGCCACCGTCCGCGATCGCCAGTTTCAGGTGATACGTAGAGCAGGGGGTTACCGGTGTGATGGCGGTAAGCAACGTGGTAAGACCATCATACATGATCGTCGTACTCGTAGAATTATTTACGTAAAAGGCGCTGAACGGAGAGCCGGCGCCCATCGCATTACAGTTCGAGATCGGGAAACTGGTGCCTGTCGGTGCGCTGTTGATAGAGTTAATGGTCACCGGGATATTCGTACCGGGTACCAGGGCTATATTGGTCGCATTATTGGTATAAGGCCCGGTAAGACCGGGTCCGCTGATGAAGAAGCCAAACACATCATTCACACTGCCGCAGGCATACTCAGGATACTCTTCCGAACCGAATATATAGTCGAACTTGATCGTATCACCTGCCGGGAGGAAGTCAAATTCCAGCATACACTTGTCGAAGGTATTAACTGTAGCCAATGCGGTAAGGTCTGCGTCGCTGCCGCTTCCGTTGGAGGTAGAGGTACTTCCGGAGTTGCTTGCCGGTGTATTGATACCGATATTGGCACCTACCGTAACTGCCTGACCACTGGTCAGTACGATACCACTATCAATACCAAGATTGCTGGTCACCACCGTAAATATACCATTGGCGTTGGACGGACAATCCAGCGTGGCGTTAAAAACGGTAACCCCTGTGCCGACCAGCTTCTGCGCCAGCGCACTTGCGGTCTGTCCGGCAGTGATATTGATCTGCGCATGTGAAAGGGAGCCATGAAACAGGCAGGAAAATAAAATAACTGTGCTAAAAAGAACTTTCCTGGAAATAAGCTTTAAAAATGTGGTCATTTTTGTTGGCATTTACAGATAAGACGGTAGGTAAGCCCAAAAACGTTTGCTGCTCCTGACCATTATCCATTGAAAACCAAAATTAATTTTTTGCCCCATATTTTGCAATATTGTTAAAATAAACTTATGTAGCCGAATTCCGGGCGCGAGGGTTTCAGAGATTCAGAGGGCAGAGAGAAGTAGGCAGTAGGCAGTTAGCAGTAGGCAGATTTCCTGCGCGAGTGTCTTTAGAGATTCAGAGGGCAGAGAGCAGAACGCAGAAGGACGCATTATGTAAATCCGCAATTAGACGAAGTCGGGCACCAACCTTTTCTGCGACTTTACGCCTTTACGCCTCCTCGCCTTTACATTAAAAGCGCCTGCCAAAGCGTCAGCGGTCAGGGTAAAGTTCAGGGGGAGTACCTTCGTAGTACCTTCGTAGTACCTTCGGGGTACCTTCGGGGAACATTCGGGGTTAATTCGGGTCTGATTCGGGGTGAATTCGAATGCCAGAATGGCAGACACCCCTTTTTCCCTGTCGGAAAAGACCTTTTTGAGGTGAGTTCCGCACCAAAGAAGGCGATCATAATATGCTTTCAGCACACTGCCCTCTGCCTTTCTGCCCCTCTGCTTTCTGCCCTTCTGCTTCTCTGCCTTCTGCTTCTCTTCCTCCCTCCCGGCAGCTGCAATGTGCGCTTCACTGTAAGTAAGGTGCCCAATGACATCCATTATTCCCTGATGGAAGGGACCCTCGATCCTTTACCACAGATTCCACCACCACCAAAAAGGTCAGGCAATCCTACACATTCACCGCTGTACACAGTCGCAGCTTCTTACGACTTACCACTTACCACTTCATTGAGCAATTACGCCATTGCCCTTGATGGCTTAAGACTTAAAACTAATTGACATGTATACCAACCAGATCCAATGCACAAAAACCCTAACTTATTTAAGCTCATCCTCTGATTTCACTATAGACTTCTGTAATATTGCATCTTAGCGCTTTTTCGCTCATGGCCACGACAAAAAAGAAAAAAGCAAGATCGTCCGGTAACCCGGGTCCGTCTGCTGAGGTGCAGCAGGCCGGTAAACAGATCAGACTGGCATTAGGAATATTCTTCCTGTTATCAGGAACATTTATCTGTTTCTCCATTATCTCCTACTTTTTCACCTGGCAGGCAGACCAGGATAAGCTCATGGTGCCCGGCGGGCTCAGCCAGTTTCTCTGGCACAGCGAGGCCCCGGTCGCCAACTGGGGAGGGCGGATGGGGGCCGCACTGGCACATATCCTGGTTTTCCGGGGCATGGGCATTGCAGCGCTCGTACTCGGCATCTGGACCGGCTGCGCCGGCATCAACCTGCTCTACGGAAGAAAATACTTTGCGCTCGTCAAATATCTTCGCTGGTTTGCCAGCCTGGTACTGATCGGCGCTCCGATACTCACCTTCCTTCTCCCCAAAGCGGCCTTCCCGTTCGGCGGCGCCTGGGGCAATGAAGCCATCTCCTACCTGAACGGACTGATCGGAAAAGCCGGAACCGGTATGCTGCTGCTTGGCATCTGCTCGTTCTGGCTGTTTGTCATCATTGCGCTCGACATCAAACCGCTGCTCAGCAAAGCAAAGTCGACGGCGAAGAGCCTGACAACCCCTGCCGGTGACGCAGACGCCGATACAGACGAAGAAGAAGACGAGGAAATGGCGGATCCTGTTGCTCCCGTCACTCCCGGGCCGGTTGCAGTCGTTGCCTCAGCCGAAGAGAACGGAGCCGATATCCTTGCCCAGTACCGCCAGCCATCAGCCCAGGCAGGCTCAAAAAAAAACCTCAGCACGGAGCCGTCAGCGCCGGTAGCCTCGATCGTCCAGGCACCTGAAATGGTCCACGACGCCGATGATGAGGTGCTTACCGCCGAAGAAGAAGAGGAAGAAGAACCGCCGTTCAGCGAGCTTGATCTCGATACAATAGTTCCCCCGGGCAAAGAGGATTTTTCTTTTGAAGTGATCCAGCAGGACGATGAACCCGCTGCCGTGCTCGATGACCATAAATCTGTCGCGGATCACGAAGGCGAGCTTTATGCGCCCGAACTGGACCTGCCCAGCTATAAGTTTCCCACGCTTGACCTGATGGAAGACCGCAGCGAGAGCTTCGTGCTGGATAAGGAGGAGCTTGAAAAAAACAAGAACCAGATCATCCAGACCCTTCGCAGCTTCGGTATCGAGATCCAGCGTATCAGCGCCACGGTCGGTCCGACGGTGACACTCTATGAAATAGTACCGGCAGAAGGAGTCCGTATCTCCAAGATCCGTAATCTGGAGGACGATATCGCGCTTAACCTGGCCGCCCTCGGCATCCGTATCATTGCCCCTATACCGGGCAGAGGCACCATCGGTATCGAGGTGCCCAATGCCAATAAGCAAATCGTCAGCATGAAGGCGCTGCTCGCCAGCGAGAAGTTCGTGAATTCAAAGATGAGCCTTCCGATCGCGCTGGGTAAGAAGATAGATAACGAGAACTATATCGTGGACCTCGCCACCATGCCCCACCTGCTGATGGCGGGTGCTACCGGACAAGGTAAATCTGTCGGTATCAATGCTATCCTGGTTTCCCTGCTCTACAAAAAGCATCCATCCCAGCTTAAGTTCGTCATGGTTGACCCAAAGAAGGTGGAACTTTCCATCTACCGGGTCATCGAGAAGCATTTCCTGGCTAAGCTGCCTAATGAAGAAGAGGCGATCATCACGGATACCAAAAAAGTGATCTATACGCTTAACGCGCTCTGTATCGAGATGGACAACCGCTATGAGCTGCTAAAAGAAGCGGGCGCCCGTAATATCAAGGAGTATAACGAGAAATTCATCAACCGCAGGCTCAACCCGCTGCGCGGACATAAATACCTCCCATTCATCGTCCTGGTCATCGACGAGTTTGCCGATCTCATCATGACTGCGGGCAAGGAGGTGGAAATGCCTATTGCCAGACTGGCGCAGCTGGCGCGTGCGGTGGGCATTCACCTTATTATCGCCACGCAGCGTCCGTCGGTGAATGTGATCACCGGTACCATCAAGGCCAACTTCCCGGGCCGTATTGCATTCAAGGTATCCGCCAAGGTCGATTCCCGGACTATCCTCGACACCGGCGGTGCCGAGCAGCTCATCGGGCGCGGAGACATGCTTGTCTCCCATGGCAGCGAACTGCTGCGCCTGCAGTGCGCTTTTGTAGATACGCCTGAGGTGGAGAAAGTGGTCAGCTTTATCGGTAACCAGCGCGGTTATCCCACAGCTTTCGAGCTGCCGGAATATGAGGGCGAAGATGAAGACGGGGGCAGCAAGATCGTAGACCTTACCAACCGCGACAAGCTATTCGAAGAATGTGCCAAGGTCGTGGTTCAGACACAGTCTGGCTCTACCTCCATGCTGCAGCGTCGCTTTAACCTCGGCTATAACCGGGCGGGCAGGATCATGGATCAGCTCGAAGCCGCAGGCATTGTAGGTCCCGCTATGGGCAGCAAGCCCAGGGATGTTCTGTTCCATACGGAAGCTGAGCTGGAGCAATTCTTAAGTTCGCTGCAGTAAATTCTGGCAAACTATTTGACTATAAAACAATAATAACAACAGAGCAATTCAATGAAACGACTAATGATCCTTTGCGTCCTGGCCCTGTGCAGCCTCGTGCAGCCGGTGGCAGCGCAAAATGATACCAAAGCCAAAACGATCCTCAATGCGGTAAGCAAAAAGATAAACAGCCTTAAGTCGGCAAAGGCCAATTTCGCGCTTCACCTGATGAGCGCCAACGGTAAGACCAAACAAAGCAAGAAAGGTACTTTTTATATGAAAGGACCTAAGTACCGCATCTCCCTGGCCGACCAGGAGATCATCTGCGACAATAAGACGATCTGGACTTTTGTGAAGAGTGCCAACGAAGTCCAGGTTAATAATTTTAACCCTAACGAGCAGACAATATCTCCGGCCAAGCTGTTCACTAATTTCTATGATAAGGAGTATCGCTCCCGGTATGCGGGCACCCGTACGGTATCCGGCAAGGCCTGCGATATCATCGAGCTTATTCCGGTAAGCAACGGTAAGCAGTTCAGTAAGGTAGAGCTGGCCGTAGATAAATCCAGCACGGTTGTCGGCGGCAATATCTATGAGAAGAACGGGAATCAGTATCGTTATGAGGTCAGCGGCTTCACGCCAAACGCATCTATCAACGACGCGCAGTTTACGTTCGATGCGCGTAAGTACCCGGGTGTTGAGGTAGTGGACCTTCGATAGTATTCCAGAAAAATAAAAAGGAAGAGCCGGAGAATCTCCGGCTCTTTTTCATGTATGGCCTTCGCCCAGGTACAACCCTCACTTCTTTATAAACCTGATCACCTGCCTTTGCCCCCCGGAGGCTTCATAGGCAAGCAGATAGACACCTCCCGGCAGTGCGCCAAGCTGTATGGTGCTGCTGCCTGTGCCCTTGCTTATCTGCATTGACCCCACCTGTGCCCCCTTCAGATCAAACACCCTGAGCAGTGCTTCGCGGCCGGCGTCATGCATCACCGTAACGCTCTGGTCTGCAGGGTTAGGGTAAAGACTGAGGGCCGCCGTACCGTTCCTGAAGGTGAGCAGTACCACAGGGCTGAACTGTTCTTTCCCGCTGATCTCTACTATGCGCAGCCTGTAGTAATTGTTTCCCTCGAATGGCACATGGTCAGTATAGCTGTAGGTTATTTCGGGGGCGCCGTTCCGGGTCGCCGGCTGTTTGCTGATCGAGGCATAATGCCGCGCATCCGGGCTCCGCTGCAGCTCATAGTGCCGGATACCCGTTTCAAGCGCCACCTTCCACTCAAGCCATCCCTCATCACCGACCGCTCTGCCGGTGAACGAAAGCAGCTGCACCGGCAGGGGATCAAACAGGTTCATTGTATCTCCGGCAAACCCGTCGCCATCACCCCCGAAATAAGCATAGTACATAGGCGGGTGCGGGAAGTTGTAGGGAGCATTCTCATCGCCTGTGTAGCCATCGCCGTTCCCTCCGTAGTACGCAAAATGCATGGCAGGATCACCAAAGCTGTAGGGCGCATGCGCTCCATAGGCATAGCCGTCGCCATGCCCGCCGAAAAAGGCGTAGTACATGGGAGGATCGGAGAAATTACTGTCTATCAGGCTTTCACCAGCATAACCATCTCCATACCCTCCGTGATACATATCGTTCTGCGCGGCGGCAGTAGCCGACCAAAGCATTATCGTTATCAGCACCGGTAGATTCATCTTCATAGCTTTCCAGTTTATGAAGGTTAACGGACCCCACGTCCACCATAAGTAAAGCTGCGCGTATTGTCGACGGTCCCGTACCGGTAACTGGTATAAGGCCAGGCAGTAGCCCCTACATAGCCGTAGAAATTGCTGCCTCTGAGCCCCATGCCGCTGTTGGTGCCGGCAGTGCCGCTGGGCCATCCCGCTACGTCCGCGTCCCCGAATGCACCAAGCGTGCCGTCGCCGCTCATACCGGTATATACCGCACCTGCCGCATCCGCCCATACTACCGTTTCCCAGGCGTTGCCGGCAAGCTCCATATTGCCGTAGAAGCCCGCGCCGGCAACTTCCCTTCCCGAGCTGCCGTTGGCAAAAATGCCGCTGCGCAGCATACCCGAGCCTGTGGTACCCTGGTAAAAGTTCGCCCTTCCGTTGGTCATCGGCACCGAGCTGTTGTGCCGCTCACTGTCTGAACCGGCATACTGAAGATTTGTCCTGCTTACCGGGTAATTATCCGTGCTTCCCCAGGGGTATTCGTTCAACACTCTCGGCAGCGGTCCGCGGCAGACTTTCTCAAACTCCATCTCGCTCATCGGGCGCAGGGCAGACCAGTCAAGGTAGGCCAGGAGATCTGCCTTATTGATACCACCAAGGGCGATGGTACCGCCATCGTTACCCTCATTGAGGTTACCGTCGCCGTCGAAGTTCACACCATAAACAGCCGGCTGTGTGTTGTTCACACCCGGTGTCATGATGCGGATGATGGAAGCCGTATAACCGCCGGAATACACAACCGTATTGGCTGCCCCGTTCGGATTACCGCCGGTGCGTGCCGCCTGCTGTGCATAGGGAAGTGTATTGAGAAAGTCTACCCACTGCTGGGAGGTAAGCTCATATTTCATACAATAGAACGAGCTGTAGCCGAGCGGAAAAGCACCTGGTATCGCTGGACTGCCGGAATACAGGGCGCCCGCTGCCAGTCCGCCGGTTTCCTCGGCGGCAGTGATGGTCAGCGGCGTGAACCTGCCCGACGCGTTTGATGCTCCGTCGCCCAGGTGAAAAGTGTCCTGAGGTATATGCACCATCTCTATGGCGAACACCTTGAAATTAAGCGTATCCATAGGCAGCCCGGCGGTCAGTTTCAGGCTTACGACTGCGTTACTGATATTGCCGGCGCCCGGGCCGCTGCGTCGCACGAATACACCCATGCTATCGGAAACAGCGTCTGCCTGGAGTACGGCGCCGCCGCCTGTGACCGAATGGTCTCCGCTGTTACTGCTTACCTTCAGATGCTTCCAGAGCTTATCGCTGCTTTGCTGGTACTTAAGGAATACCCACACCGCATCCCAGTTCTTCGGATAAACCGGACTGCCCGCGTTGGTCGAGTTCCATGAGTTTTCCCAGCTTAGCTGAAAGCTCAGGTTGCCGTTAGATACGCTGACGTTGGATACGCTGACATTATTGGCTTTTGCCAGCATCTGGATCAAACAGAGAATGATTACGAACAGTACATTTTTTTTCATGACACTTCCTGGATTTTAGAAAGGCAAAATTTCAAATCCTAAGTCTCGCGCCCTATACCCTGTGTACGGTATTTTGACATCCGTAGAAATACGGAGCACCCGGGTATCAGCCTGAAAATCCGGCTGATGTGCATTACATACCCAACTCTCCGCATCATAAAATACCGGGAAATACGGATGTTTCAGCGCTGCAGGCAGTAATACTTTCGCAGTAACAAAACCAATTGACATGAAAAAGCTCCTGACATTCGCTTGCAGCATGATGTTATCTGCCGGCGCACTATACGCACAGGAAAACCTGAAGCTTAACGGCGGGGGATCAATGGGGAAAAAAGCCGCTGTCCCAAAGATCGAAAAGCTGGCTATCGCTCAGGCTACCGTCTATTTTAAGAACGCCACTACCCGCGAGTTCCTCAAAAACGAACGTGGCGCCTTCGGTGGCAGAAAATCGCTGGGGGGAACTGTATCCGGACGACTTACCGCATACCTCGAGACAACCGACGGTGACCTGACCCGGGAGGACTACCAGGAACTGGCAGATAATTTCTACACATACCTGCACCGGAAACTTTCGTCTTCCGGTATCCCCCCGGTCGAGTGGTCCCGGATCGCGACAGCCAAATTCTACACCGCCGACGGCGAGCCCAGACCGGAGACCGCCGGCGATGAATCAAAAAAGAACGGACAGATCTATACGGTGGTAAATGCCAATAGCGGTAACACACTGTATAACTTCAACCCGTTCGGAGGTATCAATCCGGGCTTTGCTTTCGGCAAGGCAAAAAGGGCCATGGGCTTCGCCGAAGATCTGGGTGCCACTACGGCCTATCTGCACGTCGTAGTGGACTTTGCCGATATCATCCTCGACGGAGATGTGCACACAGGTGAGGATCTCGGGTACGGTCCAGGCGGCGTCACTACCATTACAAAGACAAAGAACTTCAGCTTTAACGCAAAAGCCGGCGCAAATGTCAAAGTGGCCGCCAACAATGGCATCTCATACTTTCTGACGCATAAAGGAGGATCTGACAATATCATGGTGGTTTCTGACATTTCCTCGGGCATACCTTATGCCTCCCGGCTAAGCCAGGATGAGAATAAGGCAGTCCTGAAAAAGCCGATCTTCAGCTTCGGCAAGGATTTCAAGGCAGTACCCGTCGTAGTGGAAACGACCAAAGCTGCGTATAAGAAGGCCGCGGCGGCAGCATTGGAGCGGTATGCCGACCAGTTTGTAACGACAATCGTCAGTAACCGGAAAAGCTGATCATAAAAGTTTATGCTCATAGGCATATTTGATCAGCCCGATGGTGCTTGTCGCGTTCGTCTTCCTCAGGAGGTTCTTGCGGTGGGTCTCAACGGTACGCTCACTGATAAAAAGCGTCTGGGCAATCTGCTTGCTGGTCAGTTCCTTTGTAAGCAGGCGAAGTACCTCCATCTCGCGCTCAGTTATTTGTCCGGTGGTTTCCGGCTGCAGGCGCCGCAGGAGCATCTGGTTGATCTCCGGGCTCCAGAACTGCCCGCCTTCATGCACGATCCTGATGGCGGTAAGCAGCTCATGATGGGTGTACTTTTTCAGGATGTAGCCGTCAACTCCCGCGCGGAGCACATCCTGGACCACGGCAGCTTCATCATGCATGCTGAGAACGATGATACGGAGCGCAGGTGCCACCCTCCGGGCCTTGGCGATGAGGGTGATTCCGTCCATGTCATCCATGCTGTAATCGGTGATCATAATATCTGCGCTGTACTGCTCCAGGAAGCTGAGGGCGCCGGCACCGCTGGTAGCCTTGCCGGATATCCGCATATCGGCGGCGTTGCTGATGAGTGCTTCGATGCCTTCGATAACGATACTGTGATCGTCAACCAGCAAGATACTTATATCCCCCACGCTATTTTTCATAACGGTGCTAATATATAACATAATTAATTATTACCTTACCGGTATGCGCAAAGCCCTTCTCGCGTTACTATTCCTGCTGCCGGCAGTCATTGCTGCCGCCAGGGATAGCAGCCAGCTCGGATCGCTGGTTCGTCTCATGGAGCACTACTACGGCAAGCAGCCGGACAGTCTTGAAGTTTACGCCCTTCGCGCATTGCCACTGGCCAGGAACTCCGGAGACATATCCCTGGAAACATACATCCAGACCCGGCGCGCCACCCAAACATTCCTCGGAGGGCATTTTGACAAGGCCGTGTCTATCTTTCTCGAAACCGCCCGAAAAGCAGAGAAGCATCCGCCGTTTACCAATCTTGCCTTCCTTTATTTCGAACTTTCCGGAGTATACGGCAAGAACGGATATCTGGATATCAGCGGAGGTTATATCCGTAAAGGGCTGGCAATTGCCGCTTTCCTGGGCAATGACTCGGCCTATGCGGATGGCTGCAACCGCATAGGTGTTTATTATGAACGCAAAGGGCTCCCGGATTCTGCCTTATACTTTTACCGGCAGGCACTGGCGCTCAATGAAAAGGCAGGCAATAATATGAGCAAGGCATACAGCTACGAAAATATTGCAGGCATTTACGGGCAACGCGGAGATCATAGAACTGCACTTGGTTACATGAAAGAATCGCTCCGGCTTAAGGAATCTACCGGTGAAAAGATTGCCATCTCGATCGCCCTGATCAATATCGGAGAAACGTTCGCCGGGCTCCGGCAGTTTGACAGCGCCATTGCCTACACCCTGCGTGCCGTCCGGCTTGCAGAAGATATCCGGTACAGAGACCTCCAGAAGTATTCCTACGAATTCCTCTCTGGTATCTATGAAAAAAAGGGGGATCTCAAAACTGCGCTTGATTACCACAAGCGGTATTCAAGGCTTAACGACAGCATTTTTAACGAGACCAGAACCCAGCAGCTTGCCGAACTCAACGCCAGTTATCAGACCGAGAAAAAAGAGCAGCGTATCCGGGCCCTGAACCAGCAGAATATGATTCACCGCCTGGAACTGCGGCAGCGCAATATCTTCCTCGTAGTGAGCATCATCCTCATGTTTGCGAGCATCCTGATAGGCTATCTGGCTTATAACCGGCGCAAGCTCAAAGAAGAAGCGGAGCTCCAGATCGCCATCAACCGCCAGCAGGAAATTACGACACGGGAAGTGATCCGTGCCGAAGAGCGCGAACGCAGACGCATCGCAGCCGACCTTCATGATGGCGTGGGGCAGCTCCTCTCTGCCGCACTGATGAACCTGAACGGCTTTTTTGAAAGATCCGGGCTGTCCATTCCGGAGCATCCGCAGGCCTACAGGGCGATGAACCTGGTAACGGAAAGCTATGACGAGCTGCGTCAGATCTCTCATCAGATGATGCCCAGTGCATTGCTGAAAGCAGGTCTTGCCACCGCCATCAGAGAACTTGTACATAAGGTGGATCCATCCAGGCTGCAGATCATGGCCGACATAGAGGGCATTGACAGCCGGCTTAATGAAGAAACGGAGACCGTCCTGTACCGGATCATCCAGGAGTCGATCACTAACGTACTGAAACATTCCGGTGCTGATAAGCTCCACATCCAGCTGACGGGTGATGAACAGGAAATAGCCCTTACCATTGAAGACAACGGCAAGGGCTTTGATCCGAGACGGAGCGAGCAGGGTATCGGACTAAAAAATATGTTGTCGAGAGTTCAGTTTCTGCATGGCAGCATTGATATCGACTCTACACCCGGACGCGGTACCCTGATTGCTATTCACGTGCCTTTGAAGGTGAGGGAGCCGCGGCCGGTCCCGATTAGCTGATACCGTCTGTGGCTACTTCTTTGGCTATTTTTTTCACCAGCCCCTGCAGCACATTGCCGGGACCTACTTCTGTAAACCTGCCGGCGCCGTTGGCGACCATTTTCTGAACGGTCTGCGTCCAGCGTACGGGTGCCGTAAGCTGATTGATCAGGTTTTGCTTGATCATACCCGGGTCTATATACGGATGTGCATCTACATTCTGATAGATCGGGCAGGTGGGGTTGTTGAAATGAGTGTTGATGATCGCTTCCTGCAGCTCTTCCCTTGCCGGCTGCATCAGGGGCGAGTGAAAGGCTCCCCCCACAGGAAGCACCAGCGCCCGCTTTGCACCTGCGGCTTTCAGCTTTTCTACCGCCGCATTAATGCCATTGATGCTGCCGCTGATCACCAGCTGCCCGGGACTGTTATAATTTGCCGCCACCACGACCTCATCATTGATCTCTGAGAGTATACTTTCTATTGCAGCATCCTCCATCCCGAGCACGGCTGCCATGGTACTCGGGTTCATCTCGCAGGCTCTTTGCATGGCTGCTGCCCTTTTAGCTACCAGCCTGAGTCCATCCTCAAAGCTGAGTACCCTGTTGGCAACTAGGGCTGAGAACTCACCCAGCGAATGCCCTGCCACCATATCAGGCTTCAGACCCGGAGTGGTTTCAAATAATATAACTGAATGCAGGAAAACTGCAGGCTGTGTCACCTTCGTCTGCTTCAGATCCTCATCCGTACCACTGAACATAATATCGGTGATCCTGAAACCAAGGATCTCGTTCGCCTGTTCGAAATACTCTTTAGCCAGGGAATTCCCTTCATACAGGTTCTTACCCATTCCGGAGAACTGCGCCCCCTGTCCAGGGAAAATGTAGGCATGTTTCATGAAACGCTCTTTTAATTGCGGGCTAAAATACTCTCATTTGCACCAACGGACAAACCTGTAACATTTATGGCATTATATTTTCTTTGACAGCAATGGATTGTTGTCGCACCTAACTTTGTCTTATGAACTGGATACAACTTACGGATGAGTCCCAGCTGGATGAAATAAGAGAGAAAAGCAGGCAGCAGCCTGTGGTGATCTTCAAGCACAGCACCCGTTGCTCCATCTCCGCCATGGCAAAAAACCGCCTCGAGCGGGAGCAGTCTCCTGAAGGCACGCTGTTCTACTTCCTTGACCTCATCCGTTACAGAAGCATATCGAATAAGATTGCGGAGATCTTCCAGGTTCATCATGAAAGCCCCCAAGTACTCCTTATCCGTGACGGCGAATGCATTTATGACGAAAGTCATAATGGCATCAATATGGACGAGATCGTCGGGCAGGCTGCCCAGGACTAGTCCATTTCGTATATGGAAAAGGAGAGCCGGCACCAGGGTCAGCACTCCCGTCAGGAGTGGGTTTTCTGCTACCTGCTCCTCTGCCTTCCAAATCTCTGTGATCACCGGTACCGGACTCTGCCCCTGCCCTGCTGTCCTCCGGATATCCTCTTCTAAAAGGCCCTGTTGATACCCACAACATAGCGGAATGTCGTGTACTGCGGGTTCGCGAAAGGCGGGCGGTTCAGGAACAGCGGCACGTCAAACCGGAAGGTCAGGGGCTTCGCCTTCTCGAAGAACCACCATTTCTTAATGGTTAAAGCAAGCCCCAGCCCCGCATCGAACCGGAAGTCGCTCCACATGGTCGTAGGTGTGCTGTTGTAATATTCATTGACAGAGCTGATCCTGCTCAGCTCAATGAGGCCACCATCCGCAAAACCATACACATCGGCATGCAGCCAGTTGCGCGTAAACTTTGGCTGCAGCCGGATATAATTATCAAAGTCTATTTCCAGATTTGCGCTGGCGCCACTTCTTCCCCGGTAGCCGATCAGCAGCTCACCATGCCTTTCGTCGGCTACAAAATATCCTGCATATCCCCGCAGGTTCAGTCCGCCTCCCATATGGAAATGGCTGGTCTCATACCGGCTGATGCCCCGCCATTCATCGGGCATAAAGCCGACGCTTCGGGTATACTTATTTTCCATCAGGTCTTCCGGGCTTGCACCAGCCAGCCAGAGCGCGCTTTCTCTCGGCACACTGTTACCCATACCCCAGCGACCGAATATCCTGGACCGTACCTCCAGCCTGCCGAAATAAGTGGTATTCATGCCGGTGAACTGCAGAAAGCTATAGTTGAAAGCACCGGCATCATTGCCTGCCAGGAGCGGCGCCCGCAGATGGAAGGTACCGGAGCCGAAGCCTTTTTTATGCTGGTAGGTTCTTGACAGTACCAGGTTGATGGAATTATTCTTTCTTGTCCTGTTGCTGCTCCACTCCTGCGGGTAAAGGAGGTAGTCGAAATCATAGCTCAGAGGGCGCCACATGGTCTGGAAGTAAAGTTGCCCGGTCATATGATCATTTGGCATCCATACATGACCGACCCTGCCCGCGGATAATCCATCAAGTATGCGTGCCTGCAGCATCAGCTCATGTTTTGTATTGCGAACGCTATAAGGTGTCTGATAGCTCAGGTTGAAATTAAACGGCACATACTTCGCATACCAGCCTTCACTGCGGAAGCTTAGATACTGATCGGTCTGCAACACATGGGTATTAAACCAGGCGGTAGCGCTGAACCGGTGCATCGTCCGCATAAAATCCCCCTCGGCATGCAAACCTGCCTTGATACCGTCCACCGGATTCCACCAGAGATCAGGCCGCACATAAAGCCGGTAGTTCCGCCGGTCTATCGGGGCGTTGAGCCCTCCGTCCAGTTTCAGCTTTACAGACTCAAAATGAAAAGGCACACCTTTGCGTTTGTAGTTGTCCAGCACATAAACATCAGCCAGCCGCTCCGAAGTATCGATCCTCACACTGCGCACAGCGGCGGGCGCCTGTATCCTTGCTGTATACCGGGGCTGGATCTTACTCCATCCATACCATTTTGGCAACACGGTGGCATCCGTCTGCTTTACAAACCATGTGTTTGGAATATGGTAGCTGCGGCTGCTGCCGTCTTTGAAATCAACCGTGAAGTCAACAGGCATCTGCATACCCGGCTTCCGCTCAAAGGAAATGGTTACGCTGTCCGTTCCCCTGACCTTCCGGATGTGTTTTATCTGGTAGTCTGCCTTCTTGGTGGTTTCCAGCCACTGGTCGAAAAACCAGTTTAGGTCTGCATTGGTGAACTGGATAACGGAGTTCCTGAAATCCTCGAAGTAAGGATGCGCCATTTTCCACTGGTCGAAATAATGCCGGAGGGCTGCCTGGAACAGGGAATCTCCCAGTGTATACTGAAGGTTATACAGCATGGCAGCCGTTTTGTAGTAAACCATACCGTACCCGCCTTCATGCGCCAGCGCATCATGAAAATCGTTCGAGTGTGTATTAAGCGGCAGTTCCTCGCCATTAATGGCATTGTAGAGATAAGAATTAAATACGCGTACATCACGCACTTTGGCAGGCTCGTAGAAATGACGGCGCCACCAATGCTTCGGGCGTGCTTCCGTCAGGTCAGGACCATCGATACGCTCCAGTCCCCAGGCTGTGAGGAACTGGGTAAAGCCTTCATCCATGGCGGCACGATAGGTCTCGTTGCTGCCCACCATACCATAAAACCAGTTGTGCCCTATCTCGTGCACCAATAGTCCGCGGTAGCCAGGATCTCCGCCCCCGTCGAGGGTCAGCATCGGATATTCCATTCCATCGGCGGCGTCCGCTGCTATCATCTTCGGATAAGCGTACATGCCGATATCGGTAGAAAACGTACGGATGATACTGGCCACGTAGTCCGCACTGTTCTGCCACGCTGCGGCATGAGGTTCCTGAGCCAGTCCTACACATTCTATCCCGTTCCAGTAAGTAGTTGCGATCCTGTAGGAAGGGTCGGCGGTGAAGGCGAAATCATGAACATTCTCCGCATGGAAACGCCATACTTTCCTTTCGCCCTTTACATAGGGGATAATGGTGGATGGCGGCTCATTCCAGGGCTTTTTGGCAAAATGCTTCATGTCGAGTTTAGCACGGAGGGTGTCGGGCAGTACCTCGGCCCTGTTCTGCAGCGCACCTGTTGCTTCAACTATATAGTTGGAGGCGAAATCCAGACTAACATCGAACACACCGAAATCTCCGTAGAACTCCTTGTTCAGGTGCTGATAGGTATCCCAGCCAAACTTCCGGTCATAGACACACACTTTCGGGAACCACTGCACCCCGTTGTAGTGCATAAACCCCCAGGCAGGATACATCTTCATCCGCCGCCTGGTGCCGCCTATATCAAAATACGTACGGAAATCCATGCTGAGCGTAGTGTATGCCCCCGGAACAAGAGGTTGGTCCAGCCAGACTTTCAGTACCGTATTATCGAGTTCTGAAGACACGGGGGTCCCATTGGCTTTGATATTGCGCACTACTGTTCCAAGCCCTGCCGCCTCATAGCGCCCGAGGCGTGGCTGTATGTTCCGCTCCTCTTCCAGATTGTGCAGATAAGACCCTTTGACAAAAGCATTCTGGTAGAGATGGAAATACAGGTATCGCAGAGTGTCCGGCGAATTGTTCCAGTATTCCAGCTGCTGGCTGGCCGTGATCGTATGGTTCGTTTCGTCCAGAACGGCACTGATATTATAGTAAACATCCTGCTGCCAGTAGGCAGCGTCGGGTTTCCTGTGCTGCCAGTAATACGGGTTAGCCGCACTGCGGTATTCACGCAGCGCCTGAGAGAATGCTCCGGTAGAAAAAAAAGTCAGTAATAATACAAGCCTGAATTGCATTGATGGAATATGAAGCCATGAAAATACAAAACAGGAAGAGAGCAGGGAAACCTAAGGTATGCTTTCGGTGAAAGATCGCACTACGTTCACCCATTCCGGGTGATACCTGCTCAGGTAATTTTCATGTCCGGCGCCGGGGAAAGTATGGAGCTGCTTCGGTCCGACCAGCCGTTCAAATATCTCTTTTGTCTCAGACATCGAAACACGCTCATCCTTTGCACCATACATCAGCAATACAGGGACATGAATCTTTTCGGCATAATCTGCCGGATTATGGGAGAAGGCCCAGAAGCCGTTTTCTAATCCACCCCAGAACATAAGCAATGAAGCCATCGGGAAGCTTGGGAAATTCATAGACCTGAACCTCGCCTGTACCGTCTCTGACATGGTGCCGAATGGGCACTCCAGGATTATCCCGTCCGGTTTTATCAGATTATCATGGAGGCATTTCATGATAGCTGCAGCGCCCATGGATGTGCCGAAAAGCAATACCTGATGTCGCTCCCCGGCTTTAATGTAACGGAAACACGCCAATACATCTTCCGCTTCTTTAAATCCAATTGTCGTCTGGTTACCTTCAGAACCACCGCTGCCCATAAAATCGACAACCATTGTATTGTAGCCCAGTTTCCTGAATTCAGCAGCCTTATCCAGCATAGAGGATTTGTCACCTTTATAGCCATGAAAGATGATTACAGTGCCCCTCGCACCTTCCAGGGGAATATACCAACTTTCAATAGACTTATTACTTCGAAGACGGACCGTCTTATATGGCAGGTCAGGCTTTGCTTTATTAATCGGGCGGGGATTCGGCACCCCGGATACCGCAAACAGCAGCTTCTGCGTTAGGGAGAGCTCCTCAGGCTTTATGATCGCCTCCGGCCCCTGGGTGAAGTGGGTGAATCTATAGGCCTGCAGAGCAGCGACCCCATTCAGAAGAATAAATACGACAGTAAGTAAAGCTACGGACCTGACTAATAAACGCTTCTTTCGGATTGTCAAACGCATGGTCCTTTTATGTTTTACATCACAATCAGATCCTTCAGCATCTTCAGCCGCGCCAGTTTTTCATAGCACCAGTTAAAGACCTTTCGTCCCCGGTCTTCTTTGGCGTCGAAGGCAATTGCGTTCAGTCCGGCATGCCTTGCCAGGTACAGTGCTCTTTCATTATGGGTATGCTGCGAAACAAGGATCACGGAATCTTTTCTATAAATGCGCACACAGCGCGTAATGCTGTGGAGGGTGCGCAGACTGCCATCATCCAGAATCAGCCTTCCCGGAGGAACACCAATAGCTGCCAGATCAGCTGCCATTGCCGAAACCTCGTTCGCACCCTTGTTGTTCCGGGTGCCGCTCACCAGGATCGAATCCACCTTACCTTTTTTAAAAAGGAGCGCGGCTGCTTCAACACGGTAAACAAAGCCCTTGTTCAGACTGCCATCCCTGTAGTACTTGTTGGTACCCAGCAGTAAGGCAGTGTTCCGGTGAGGCACAGTGGTTACATTGGCATAAAGCGCATCAGAAACGGATCTCGACACATAGGCATCTATACCCAGCGCGAGCACAATAAAAAGAAAAATAAAGACTATAAAAGTCCGAAGCCAGGTGCGTTTGCTCATGAACTAATCAATGAGCTAAAATAGATAATTATTCTTCCGGCTCGTTATTCATCAGCCGCAGCATTCTTTTTGCGGTCCTTTTCTGAGGACCGCTTCCTGTTGCTGCCAGCGACTCTAGAAGTTGCAGCGCATTGTCTTTCTGACCGAGGTTCATGTAGCATCTGGCAGCCATCAGCGTAGCATCCTGGCGGGTGCGTTTGTCACCGCTGTTCATCAGCTTCTTGTACGATCCCAGGGCTGCGTTGTATTTGCCCGCCTGGAAAAGGCTTCCTGCATCGTCCTTTGCTTCTTCTTTGGCGGGCATCGTTGCGTCCTGATCCGTCTGCGGATTTTTCTCGTCAGCAGGAGCAATCCGCTCCTCTGTGCTCAGGTTCAGCAATCCTGCACCGGACTCCGGATTCGCAGGTTTCTGATCGGCATGATGGCTGACACCCGGGCTGCGGCTGGAAGCTACAGATTTGGCTGCTGTATTTTCTGCTGCCTTCGTTTTCTGCGTTAAAGGTTTCTCTGAACGATCCTCTGTTTTTTTTGCCGGAGGTTCCGGCACGGCTGCCACAACAGTTGCTGCCGGCTTTAAAGGCTCCGTTACCGGCATCGTTGATGGTGCCGGTTTGTCCGCTATGATAGTTTCCTGCTGAAGCTTTACAACCGGGGGTCGTTCTGCCTGAACGGCAGCCGATGCCGAAGTTACAGCGGCCGCGTCCCTGCCGCCGCCTTTAAACTGATCACCGTCAAATTCCATATACCATACCGCGCCTGCAAGCAAAAGCACGGCAGCAACTATCCCCGACGGACGGAGCAGGACACTTTTCCTGTTGCTTCTGCTTTTCCGCACCGGCACTACTGCCGACAGTGCCATTGAGTTCAGATGCACCTGCGGTGAATGTCTGGCAAAATATTCTTTCAGAAATCCATTGTTCAGCGCTTCCATGCCGGCAAGGCTCTTTGCGCCGGCCTGGTAAGCGTCCATCGCATCGCTGCAGAACATACAGGAATTCAGATGATGGTCTGCCGCATGCCGCTCTTCCACACTCAGGTTGCCCCCGATATATTCTCTGATCTGGCGCCTGGTCAGGCAGGCGCTCGCGTCAAAAATGTGTTTCAGTTCGCCGTTCATTTCCTTACCTCCGCAATTATTTCCAGTTTATTCCTGAGATTGATCCTTCCTTTCTGCAGCAGTTTCTTGATTCTCGCCGGCGTCGAATTCATCCGGCGCGCTACCGTCTCATGGGTCTGCTGCTCACCATAGAAATGTCCGAGCGCCGTTCGTTCGTCCTGCGGCAGCGTTTTCAGGACGCCGCCTGCATCTACCGGTTCAATAGCCTGCTCCAGCATCATCCTTACCTGGTGATCATCGTTCACCCAATACTCACCGTCACGGCTCCTCAGGGCATCGAATATATCTGAACCCCGACCAGCGCAGCGCTGCTTCACGTAGCGGTACAGCCAGGATTTGAAATGGTCGATTCTGAATTTAGGCAGCTCGTCGAGCATGTCTATGAAAACTGCCCTGGTAAGTTCCTGCGCTCTGGTCGCACCCCCCAGTTCCTTTATGCAAAGTCCGAGTACGAGATGCCCGTACCGATCGAACAGGACCGTTACCGCATTCCTGTCATTTCGCTGCGCGTAACGATGCACCAGGTCCTCGTCGGAAAGTCTTGCATAGTCGGATATAGGGAGTTGCTGTTTCATAGGAGCAGATGACCAAGAATTACCGGTTTTTCTAATTCATAAACTCGATTGCCTTTTAACATAATAAAAAACCGAGCCAGCATTGTAAACGGCAAATTATTACCTGTTTGTATGTGCAGAACTGGTCTTTATGACAATTTCTTTTCGGCTCCTTCCGCCAGAAACGTGTCATCCAAAGCAGTTAATTGAGGAGGTTTCACAATACGAAGGAATGATATATGTCAAATCAACTTTTTCATGTAGGTTTGCCCCACTTTTTTAACAGATAGAAAATATATGAATTCTATTTTTTACCTAGTGCCAGGCTTCGGTATTCTGGCTTTGCTGTACACGATGGTCAAGAGTGCCTGGGTGAGCAGACAAGACCCCGGCAATGATCGGATGCGGGAAATTTCTAAGTACATTGCCGAAGGGGCCATGGCGTTCCTGAAGGCTGAGTACAAGATACTTACCTATTACGTTATTATTGCTGGCCTGCTTCTTGGCTATATGGGCTATAGCAATGATGAGTCTCACTGGTCTATTGCCGTTGCCTTTGTCATTGGTGCGGTATTCAGCGCACTCGCCGGTTTTATCGGCATGCGGATAGCTACCAAAGCAAACGTACGTACAGCCAACGCAGCCCGTACCAGCCTCAGCAAGGCGCTTGCCGTATCGTTCTCAGGCGGTGCCGTCATGGGACTGGGTGTTGCCGGTCTGGCTGTGCTCGGTCTTGGCGGACTCTTCATCATTCTTAAGATGATTTTCGCTCCGGATGCATCGGTGGACAGCCTGGAAATGGCCAGAACTATCGAAGTACTTACTGGCTTCTCGCTTGGTGCGGCGTTGCATGGTGTTTCCTTGG
>Ga0196964_10000440_pt1 | contig 26160 bp, 28 predicted proteins | sample S1_10metaG_FD_148615 | JGI IMG/M metagenome (GOLD analysis project Ga0196964, IMG submission 148615) | Soil microbial communities from Anza Borrego desert, Southern California, United States - S1_10 | ecosystem: Environmental > Terrestrial > Soil > Desert | place: USA: California | collected... | reverse complement strand
CATAATTATTAGGCAGGGTGGCGATCTGATCCGGCAGCATGCCCTGCAATAGGACCTGTTTCGGCTTTTCCTTTATATCCGCTACGCCAATAGGTACTACGACAGAGCGCACCTTGAGATGCAGCTCATTTTCCGCCAGGTTCAACACGATATATCTGACCTTATGGTTTGTATCATCAAACAGCAGGTCGTCTGCCTTGCCTAGTTTTTTACCTGTCTCAGTACGCACTTCCCAGCCGCGTATGTCCACATATCCCTCAGATACATTCCGTCCCGAATGGCTCAGGGATTTCAAACGTCCTTCTCCCGACTGTTTCAGATCATTTTCCAGGTAAGGCCTATTGTCTTCCATAGTCGCAATTTTCAGTGACCCCATCTGCCTAATAATTATGCCAGTCTGTTCAGGCATAAGATTTTGAAGCAGAAACACGAAAACTTAATATTACCCTATTGTTAAGTTTTGGTAAATTGAGAAGGAGAAATAGACAAACTTGCGTTTGCAAACTGCTATATTAGTCATTTTCAGCCTGCACCTCTGTTTTTCAGCCGGCGCAAAACAACCATTGCTACCACCTGCGGGCAGACTTGTATTTTACGGAGACACATTATTTCTTGGTGCTCCAAACCTAGTGCATGTACCGGTTTCCAGACCATTGAATGAAAGATCCCTCCTGAGATATTATGAGCAGATCGGAGCGTCCGGTATAGAGCCTGTGGTTAACGCGTTGCGTCGTTACCGTGAAGTGCGGAATCCGGATGACTGGATGTACTACCAGTTAGTAAGGAAAATCGCGGGTGTGATAAGCCCGAAATCTGAGGACTATATCAGCTATACATTATATAAATGGTATCTGTTGCTACAAAGCGGGTATGATGTCGCCTTGAGTACCTATGGCGATACCGTACTTTTTTATGTTCACTGCGAAGAGAATATCTTCGACATACCGTATTTTACAAGTGATAACCGCCAGTATGTTTGTCTGAACTTTCACGACTACGGTTTTAACCAGGAACTATGCCAATTGCGGTTCGACCGAATAAACATAAAGGTCACAGGTGCTACAGCTCCGTTTTCGTACAGATTGACTGCCTTGCCGGAATTTCCTGAAGAAACGTACAGGGAAAAAGAGCTGCAATTCGAATTCCGGAATGTCACCTACCGGTTCAAAGTGAAAATTAATGAAGAGATCAGGGATTTATTCACGAACTATCCCGTGGCCGATTACCAATTATATTTTGACCTGCCATTCAGCAGAGGTACATACGAATCATTAATTCCCCAGTTCAGGAGATATCTTAAAGGAATGAGTACCCGCAAAGGTGTTGAATACCTTATGCGGTTTACCCGATACGCCTTTTTGTACCAGTCTGATCAACTGAGCTTCGGAAGAGAAAAACGGCTGTTGCCTGAGCAGACATTGGCCTTCGATCAAAGCGATTGTGAAGATCGCGCCGCGCTTTTCTTTTGCCTTGTAAAAGAGATCTATAACCTTCCGATGATTGTGCTTGCCTATCCAGACCATGTGACCGTTGCAGTCAGCCTGGAAAAGGGCGCTGGTAAACCTATTTTTTACAAGGGGCAAAAATACTATGTATGCGAACCTACACCACAGGCGATAGACCTTAGACCAGGTGAGATAGCCGCATCTCTGGAAGGACAGGCGTATGAGATTGCTTTCGCATATACCCCAAGTGCGCCAAAATTAAAATAATCGCAGGTAGCTCGTAATGATAAAAGTGTTATTACGATCCGGGTCTTTCTTATTCTCGGCCATAGACTGGAACATATCTCCCCTTCTTAAACCCGGGAATCTTGGTTTCATTGTTGGAAAAATATTCTTGGTTGGCTGCAGGGTATGGATAAAACGCATCGTGACCACATCGCCGGACTTGTAGGGAAGCGTGGCCGCAGCTCCGCAATCTGACAGTTCCAAGATCTCTACTTTGGCAAAGCAGGGATGGATACCGCACATGGTGGTCGTATCATCATCACTGTCGGGCAGTATGCTTAGTATTTTCCCTTTCACTTTACATGTGCTTGACGTGGCATTACCGATAAAACCGTTTTCGTTCTCCACAGGGATCTTAGCTGCTTTACAGCCTGCAAGTACTAATATGACAAAGATGACCAGATACCGATACATAAAGCATTCATTTGCCCTCAAAAATAATCAGCAGATCAGATAAATGGAAGTCCGGGGTAACGGCTGCCTTGACAGCCTACCTAACTGCTTTTTGCAAAAAATCGTAACCGGTAAGCATTAATCGCTGTTTCGCCAAGCTTGTTCGTCAGCCGGTGGTTAACATAAGCCCCTACGAATGCACCGACGCCGGGAATAAGCTGCAGCAGCTTTGCAATATCGAGGTAATCCCTGTATTCCTGCTGGAAGCTGCGCCAGTCGAATTGTTCAGGATCTGGCGGAAAGGCTTTTACAGTTTCATCCCAGTTTTCGATAGTGCAGTAGATGCGCTTTCTGTGCTTCCGTCCGGAAAAGGCAAGTTGGAAAACGTAGAGCAGGTAAAGCCGCTCCCGGTAATCGCGGATATCGTGTCCGTAGAGCAGGGCAATGTCTCCCATCATCTTCATCTTAAGCCCTAACCAGATCGGAAAGTCTGCAAGTCCCAGCAGGATGCCACCGGCACCTGTAATAGCGCCTTCCGCCGCAGCTGTTTTACTGTAAACGCTAATCTTATCCCGAACGAGCGATTCGCGGATCTGCAGGTCCTGATCTGGCAGCGGGTCGCCGGCAATTAATGACGATCCGGCAAGAACCCCGCGCACCATTTCCCGGAAAGCCGCAGTAACGACCTCATGCACTTTTTCGGGTATTACCCGATTGATACGGGTCTGAAGACTCCGGGAAATTGTCCCTCTAATGCCGGGCTTTCGTTGCATTTCCTTTTGCCAAAGTGCCAGCTCCAGCTTTGCCTGATGCTCGTATGCTTGCTCCATAACCCGCCTCTTTGCATTTATTATTATTCACCAGTCTGCTGAAGCGGCAGCAGTATATTGAAAACGGCACCCTCTCCCGGTTTTCCTTCGGCGGTAATAGTGCCATGATGCCGCTCTACAATGTTACGGCATAAAGCCAATCCCAGACCCGTGCCTTCGAATTTATCTTTTGCGTGAAGCCTGGTAAACGTCTGGAAAATTTTCTCTGCGTGTTCAGGTTCGAAGCCGATACCATTGTCTGCGACCTGCAGTAACAGGTAGTCTGGCCCGGAACGCGCAAGATGTTTTGGCAGATCAATCTTCCGGGGCAGGTATCCGGAAATCTCGATCCGGGGTGTTATACCTGGCCGGGTAAACTTCAGTGAATTATTGATCAGGTTATAAAATAGCTGGTAAATAAGGAAAGGCACCCCCTCAAAAGGAGGCACCTCGTGTGCGATGATCTCAGCTTTTTTCTGTTCCAACAACAGTTCCAGATCCATTTTAATGCTTTCAACAATGTTCTCCAGCCTAACCTGCTCAAAATTTCCGGTCGTGTTCCGCATTGAAGAAAAGTTCAGCACGCCTTCTACCATCTGGAAGAGCCGGTCGGATGCCTGCTCGATTTTCTGTAGATACATTTTTGCCGTATCCGGCAGTATCCCACCAAACCTCGACCGCACCATTTCATTGAACACTCGAATCTTCCGAATGGGCTCTTTCATATCATGACTAGCCACATGGGCAAAGCGCTCCAGTTGCCGGTTGGAAACTTCAAGTTCCCGGGTTTTCTTTTCCAACTCCGCCTGTGCTTTTTTCTGTTCTGAAATATCACGGATAAAGGCAATAAACGCCGGTTGCCCTTTCTGCTCGGTTGTGGAAATGGTCAGGGATACAAAAAATTCATTGCCTGATTTGTCAAGTGCTGTAATCTCTATGGTACGATCCAGGACCTTGGCTTCGCCTGTAGCAAGATATCTTTTCATCCCCTGCTCATGTGCCTCGCGGTATTGAGGTGGAATGATGGTCTCAGACAAGGACTTGCCAACTACCTCAGCCGACTCCCATCCAAACATGCTTACCGCCTTCGAGTTCCAGAAGCTGATCCTGCTTTGATGGTCTGCGACGACGATCGCATCCGGGGCGCGTTCCAGCAGGCGTAACAAACTTTCCTCTCTTTTTTTTACCTCTTCGTAAAAATCTCTGAGACGCCCTTCGTTGATCAGCCTCTGTGTAATGTCCCTGAAGATACCGCGCGTATAGATTGCTGTCCCATCTTTGAACTTCGCTGTGACCATTCCTTCCAACTTACGCTCCTGTCCATCATTGGTAATAAACGTGACTACTATTGGTGAGGTAGCCAATTGACCAGCAATGACGCTCTGACGGAAATCACGGAACCAGTCCCTGTCTGCCGGTGCAATGAAAGAGTAGATGGACCTCCCTTGTATTTCGTCAAGCGAATAACCCAATACCGCGGACCAGGACCGGTTGACATAGGCAAGCGTACCGTCCGGGTGCACCATATGAATCAGGTCATGAGCACTTTCCAGGAGGTCTTTATAGCCTTCTTCATTTTCCAGCTGATCATTAAACAGTTCCAAAGCAAGCAGTTCTGCAATAACACTTTAAAGACTGTGCCATACTGTTCCTGTCAATTGCCGGTCAGCAACTTACATAAAACAGTGCACGGAAACATGTGGAATTTGAGCTGCCGGTTCATGGTCAGAAATCTGAAACGGGTGTTAACCTCCAACATAAGGAAGGTGTTGGAGTGATTTTTATCCGTTTGCGGCAAAATCATTGCTATGTCCGCAAACGAATTCTTTAATATTAAAGGTGATGAGCTGCTGAAAAAGGTGCGTGAGCTTATCGAGGAGGGAAATGTCCGTAAGATTATGATCAAGGATAAATCCGGAAAGGAGATAATGAGCTTTCCGATCACCGTTGGTGTTGTCGGGGTTGTGCTGGCCCCTATCCTGGCTGCAGTTGGCGCTGTGGCTGCGCTGATGACGGATTGCACGATTGCCGTAGAGCGAAATGAAAATTCCGCAACCGGATCGGGGAATACAGACTTCACAGCCGGATCCGAAAAGCCAATGGATTAATCAGGCTGCTCCGTCATGTTCTGTGCTGCAATCACCAATCTCTACCGGCATGTATCTGCTTAGTGCTTCTCTCACTGAGAATCATTTGAATAGGTAATAACAAATAGCATTCTTGACCAGAATAGCTTATTTTAGCCCAGTTATTCATTGGTTATTAATCAGCAAGGCATTATATACGGATCAAAGGCGGGGTTTTCAACATTTGAAAGCTGGATAAAACACTTAGGGACCTTAGTACTTGAGACTAATGGCCAAGGTTTTGTATTCCGGGCATGGGCAACTGATGATGAGCTGTTGGAGAGCGCCCACAGACTTTACGTAGGGCGATACGTTACTGATCTGTATAAGAAAATCAGTCATGAAACACTCCAAAAGATCAAGGATTGTCTGTTGCTGCGGCAAGCACAGGAACTCGTATTCCGTGGATCTGATTCTTTAGGGAAAAATGTGCCGGTTGCCATCCGGTTTATTCCAGCTTTTTACAACGTTGATCTGGTGCTAATGGTGATTAATTATCCCCAGACCGATGAGGACGAGATCCGGGAAAAGCACTGGAGATTAGCGGTTGAAGCTGCCGGCGACGGTCTATGGGATGTAAACCTCAGGATCGGGAAAATCTACTTTTCAGACAGCCTTCGCAGAATACTTGGTTTCGCCGAGGAGGAAGTAGGCAACGAACTTGACGATGCATTCGGACTGATCCATAAAGATGATATTGATGGGTTCAGAACCGCTATCGATGATCATGTTCAAGGCCGAACCACCTCTTTATTCCATGAACACAGGGTAAGGACCAGGGATGGCAGCTATAAATGGCTCCTTTCCCGCGGAAGGGTATTGAATTTTGATGAGGATAATAAACCAGTACGCATTGTAGGCATTGAAATTGACATCTCCAATATCAAGGAAACTGAAGATTCACTGCGAAAAGTCCATGACTCTTTCCAGAGTGCGTTTCGCTACTCATCTATCGGCATTGCGCTCGTCAGCCCTGAAGGCAGATGGCTGGAGGTGAATAATTCGCTTTGCAGAATGCTTGGGTACACCCAGGAAGAATTTCTCGGAATGAGCTTCCAGGATATCACATATCCAGAAGATCTGGAGAAAGATCTGGAACTGGTGCAGCAGGTATTGAAGGGAGAAATCGAAACTTACTCGCTGGAAAAACGCTACATCTCCAAAGACCATCATATTGTTTGGGCGCTGCTAAAAGTTTCATTGGTGCGCCGCCCGGACGGGAGTCCGGATTTCTTCATTTCCCAGGTGATCGACATCACGCAGGAGAAGGAACTGAGACTGCAATTGGGCGAAAATAATGAAAAGCTGACGGCTACTACCAAGGAACTGGAGGAAAAGCTTGCAAGGATAGAAGAGCTGAATTACATGATCGCGCATAACCTGCGGGGACCGGTAGGCAATATCAGCATGATCATCAATTCTATCAGGAACAATGAGGGCATCTTCAGCTTTGAAGAATCAATGGATCACATCGTTGCATCAAGCAATGCGCTCATACAGAGCCTGGATACGCTGATGGAGTTCTCAAAGATCAAACTTAACACGAGCATTCCTTATGAGGCCTGCAATGTCTGGGATTTGATCTCCCAGATCAAGACGCAACTCCATAGCGTCATTTTCTCAAGCAATGCAACTTTTGAGCTGCAAGCTGCGCTGGATACCATTTTTTACCCGAGACAATATCTGGAAAGCATCCTCTACAATCTCATCAGCAACGCACTTAAATACGCCAAAAAAGGAGTTCCGCCGGTTATCCGCATTACTTTGCGCAAAGAAGGCGACCGCACGGTGCTGACTGTTGCGGACAACGGTATCGGTATCGATCTAGAAAAGTACGGAAACAAGCTTTTCAAGCTTAATGGAATACTACATCAGGGTTATGACAGCAAAGGGCTTGGGCTGTTCCTTACAAGAACACAGATAGAATCATTGGGCGGCTCGATTTCTGTCCGTAGTGAGGTAGGCAAGGGCACAGAATTCATCGTGATTCTGTAAATAAACAGGGACAACAGATATTATCTTTCTCCGTTCCATATTTTATATTCGTGTAGATTTCACAAAACTGTCAATTCGTATGAAGAAAGCCATATTTACCGCCATATTCCTGTTTCAGATGATTCAGGGCATCACTGTATCGGCGCAGCAGCATAGGTTCCACTACTACCCGGAAGTGAACATGTACTATGATGTCCGTGATAAAAAATTCATCTATAACGATAATGGCACCTGGGTGCGGGGTGTCGCAGTACCTGCAGGTATTCCAAGACTGGGCAGAAGGGTAACGGTAAGAAGCGAGTCCAGAGATATCTGGTATCAGAATCACATCCACCGGGAACAATACCTGTCCGGTGATTATGATCCGATCTGGAACCGTCCTGAAATTACGCTGACTGTTCCTATGGGTTATTTGCCGGCAGTTGGCAGCTGCAGGCTATGGTATCCTGAAAAAAAGCTGGATGAGCAGCCCACCATGGATGGTGATTGTGAAGCACTCCGGGTAAGCGCACCAACGGGGGCCTGGGTAGTGTCCAGACCAAACAACAATAAAGTAGTTGTTGAAAAATACAGCTACCGGACACAAGGGCTGGTGCGGGAAATCCGGCATTACCGTGTAGACTGATACCTGCATCTGATAAAAAGAAAAAGTCCCTGTTTGAGCAGGGACTTTACGTTTTGATACAGTAAAGGCTTTCGCCCACTGTATCCTCGAGGTTTGGCACCGTCACAAAGGTAGATCAAATATTGCAACTAAAATCCTAAAAAGATCTCCCTTCAAGCGCCTCAACTTTTAGCCGAAACGGATCCGGAAATCTGATTTTCGCACCTTTCTCAAAATCGTACATCACGATAACATCCTCTGCCTCTGCGGCAAGTTCATCCTGCCCGTCCACAATCTGGTGCTGCAGGGAAAAGCTGGTGTTACCGATATGCTTCATCCGGGTATAAATCGTCACCTTGCCAGGGTAATGTAAGGGCTTGCGAAACCTGCAGCTGAATGATGCGACCATAGGACCTCTCCTGGTTTCCAGATAGTGCTTGTAGAGACCTATCTGTTCCCAGTAGTGCACCCGTGCAGCCTGGGCATATTTAGCAAACATGACATTATTGACATGTCCGAACAGGTCCAGCTCTGCCCAGTCAATACGGAGCTCCAGCTTTACAGGGAAGTCATTAAACAATTCAATCACAGCCATTTTATTTGCGCGTTTTTATAAGTAACCGAATCCGGCGTTCTACGTCCTTACCAATTCCCATAACACAACCCCGATCGTCACTGAGATGTTCAATGAATGTTTGGAGCCCCATTGCGGTATCTCAATCACCCCGTCTGCCTGAGCCAGTACCGCATCACCGATGCCATTTACCTCGTTACCAAATATCAGTGCAAGTTGTTCACCCTGTTTGCGCTCAAATTTCTGCAGCGGGACGCTACCATGGGCCTGCTCAACGGCGAGGATCCGGTAGCCCTGTTGCCTGGCAACCCTGACAGCTTCCAAAGGATCAGGAAAATGCTGCCAGGCCACCGAATCAGTCGCCCCAAGCGCAGTTTTATGAATATCTCTATGGGGAGGCCGTGGCGTGTAGCCGCAAAGGAAGATACCTGCGGCCCCGAAGGAATCGGCCGTCCTGAACGCAGAGCCTACATTATGCATGCTGCGCACATCATCGAGTATGATCAGGTAAGGATGGACGGCATACACCCTTGTTTCCCCTGCCGGCTTCCGGTTTAGATCCAACATGCTTTTCTTCACAAACATGCTGCAAATTAATCCGCTTTCCCGGCTCAGGAAACAGGCTGCAAAAAGATCCCGGCATTTCGCCGGGACCGGAATACTTATCAGGAAAGTCTGCGTCTTAGCTTCCAGTTGCTGGACGCCCCGCCGGTAACAGCGCCCGGTGAAACCTGCGATTGTTGCTGCTGCTGCCAGACAAAGCCCGCCAGCAGTGCTGCAACCTCTTCTGCATCCGTGCTATATTCCTGCAGATACTCCGGCTTAAAATGTTTTTCTATGAATTTAGTATCGAAGTTACCAGTGCGGAACGGTTGGGTGCGTACCGCCCATTTGCCGAATGCCAGCGTGTTTTTAATACCTTTTATATAATACTCGTCAATTGCGCGGCATAATCGCTCGATCGCTTCATCACGGGTAGGTGCATGCACCACCAGTTTCGCAATCATGCTGTCGTAAAATATCGGAATCTCCAGTCCTTGCTCGAAACCGTCGTCAACTCGCACTCCCGGTCCTTTTGGCGGCTGGTACATCTCAAGCTTGCCGGTATCGGGAAGAAAGTTATTCATGGGATCTTCAGCACATACCCGCAATTCGAGCGAATGTCCATTGATTTTGAGATCATCCTGGGTGAAAGAGAGCCGTTCTCCCCTGCCGACACGTATCTGCTCCGCCACAAGGTCGATACCCGTGATCATCTCCGTGACACAGTGTTCGACCTGCAGCCGGGTGTTCATTTCAAGAAAATAAAAATTAAGCTGTTCATCCACCAGAAACTCCACCGTGCCTGCACCGTAGTAATTACAGCTGCGAGCCACATTTACCGCGCTCTCGCCCATTGCCTTGCGGATGTCCGGTGTCAGGCAGCTGGAGGGTGCCTCCTCGATCAGCTTCTGATGCCTCCTTTGAATGCTGCATTCCCGCTCAAAAAGATATACATAATTCCCATGCTGGTCACCAAGGATCTGTATTTCAATATGCCGGGGAGCGCCCACATACTTCTCAATAAAGACGGCGTCATCACCGAAAGCACTCATTGCTTCGCTTTTAGCCATCCGCATCTGTTCTTCGAGCTGCTCTTCGTTTTCCACGACGCGCATGCCTTTACCGCCACCGCCAGCAGACGCTTTGATGAGTATAGGGTAACCGATCCGGCTGCCGATGGATTTTGCTTCGTCCAGTGTGTTGACCGGATCCTCTGTGCCCGGCACCATCGGCACATTGAATTTTTTGGCAGCCTGCTTTGCCGCGATTTTGCTGCCCATAGTATTGATACTATGCTCAGACGGACCGAGAAATATAATACCTGCATCAGCACAGGCTTTCGAGAAAGATGCATTCTCGCTGAGGAAACCATATCCTGGATGGACGGCGTCGGCGTTGCATTTCCTGGCGGTTTCGATGATCTTATCGGCGCGGAGATAGCTCTGCGCACCCGGTGCGGGACCGATGCAATAGGCCTCGTCCGCATACCGTACGAACGGCATATTCCGGTCTGCTTCGGAAAAAACAGCAACAGTCTTAATGCCCATCTCACGGGCAGTGCGCATAACGCGGAGGGCGATTTCCCCACGATTGGCTACCAGGATTTTTTGCATAATGCTGGCAAATATAGGGCTTAACACCGGGTCTGCCAGTACTAGACCCGGTAATCCAGCAGCACCAGCTCCGAACGGGCGCCGAACCGGAAGGGCACAGCGGAAGTGCCAAACCCTTTGGACACATAGAGATACGGTGGTTTGTCGTTGTACCAGCCATCTACATAATTGCCGCCACCTTCCGGTAGCACGGGTACAAAGTCCCCCACCCTTACCTGTCCGCCGTGGTTGTGTCCTGCGAGTATATAGCTGATATTGATCTGGTCGTGACGTCTTCTTCCTTTATTGAACGCTCTCAGAAACTGCTGCACATACTCCTGCTGCTCGGGGCTGTGTACCAGGAGAATATGATGGTCTTCATACCCAACACCGCGCAGTGCAGCTTCAATGTTTGTGTTACCTTCAAGATGATCGTCCAGACCAGTGACCATGATAGGTATCCCTTTAATGTTAAAACGGCGGGATTCATTAATTAACAAATGACAGTGGTGTTTTTCGTATGCCGCCTTGAGTTCAGTAAACGGAATGTTGGACTTATGATCATGGTTGCCGGGAATGGCTACAATCTCGATAGAGGGATGCAGCATGTCCAGAAACTGGTGTACCGGGTTGATCTCTGTTGCGTCTTCATCAATCACATCTCCGGTGATCAAAAGCAGGTCCGGCCTGATCCTGTTCAGCTTATTTGCCAGACGGACATAGAAACCCCAGAGGTAATCGTCGAAATGCAGATCGGTAAGGTGCACCAGTTTCAGCATTCTCCGACCATTTTTATTACCGATGCGAAAATGTCTGACCTCAAAGAAATACTTCTCCAGCCATAATGCCCGCAAAAGCAGGTAGCCGCCCAAACCTGCCATTATTCCACCGGCCAGCAACAAATTCCTGTTGATTTTCATGTCCATTATTTGACCGCTACACTTACAACCATCTTGCCAGTGACTTCGCGTTATGGGTACGTGCATATCGCCGAGCCTGGAAAATCTATTTCAATCTGATAAACAGATTAGGTCTGGCCAATAGGTTTTGTCTATCGGGATTCGATCATTAAACGACGTCAATGCGCTATTTTACAATTCATTAGGATGATTGCCCCGGATAAGGCACGATTATTTGAGCCTATAGGTGGAATCAAACTTGAACGTTATGGCAGATAACATGAATTATAGAGGCAGCAGGGACCGTGACAGGGTTTCCGGGCATCAGTCATATGAGGTGAGACATTTGTGTGAGAAATTTGGTGTCGAAAAACAGATCGTAATGGATGCGCTCCGTACCTGCGGCAATAACAGGTCGGAAATTGAAGAATATCTGAAGCAGCGTACCGGTCGCGGAAGGACCGGAGGATATGACGGCGCCCGTAATGCACCATAAATACCTCGTTTTATAAATACCCTAACCGGACTGAGATCAGTCCGGTTTTTTATTTGGAGGGTGATTATATTGCGTTAGCAATCAAGTTATGGAACCAGTATTTTTTCCCTCGGCGGCAGCTTTCCGTGAATGGCTGGAACGGTACTCTGATTCCGAAAAGGAGTTGCTGGTTGGTTACTATAAGGTTCATACCGGCAAACCGACCATGACCTGGGGTGAATCGGTAGATGAGGCTTTATGTTTCGGCTGGATAGACGGAGTGCGAAAATCGATTGATGAAGACCGGTATATGATCCGGTTTACGCCACGCAGGGCCGGTAGCATCTGGAGCGCAGTCAACCTGCAAAAGATGGAAACACTGATTGCCGCCGGAAAAATGACACCATCCGGACTGGAAGCATTCAGTAAAAGAAAGGAAAACAAAACAGCAATATACAGCTACGAATCAGGGACAGGCGAGCTCGATAAATCAGCCGAGAAAGAGTTCCGGAAACATAAAACGGCGTGGACAAAGTTTCAAGCCATGCCTGCTTCCTATCGCAGGGCGGCCCTGCATTGGATTATGACCGCTAAACAGAAAGCAACTAAAGAGAAACGACTTGCGGCACTGATCCGCGACAGCAGCGAGGGCAGGCGGCTGAAGCATTTAAGCTACTCTAAAAAATAAAAGCGTATTAAGGCATGAGATCATACGCGTCAAGGCGCTGGCTCAATTCAAGGTGCCAGGCTATCTGTTGTTCAGCGTGCATTCCGTGCTGAGTCTGCTCGTCATAGCTCACCTGCCGTTCCCATAGAATGTGCAAATATTCTTTATGCAGCCTGTCGATCTCATCTTTGAAGTTGGCAACATTGTAGTGGTTCGTTCGGATCCGTTCGGCAAGCTCTTTTGCTACAATTGCGGCGATATCAAAATGTCCCTGCTCATGGCGCAACAGATGATCTGTAATCAGGGAATCCTTGTACCAGGACTTTTCCCTATTCATATACGGATGGAGCCTTACTTCAACAATTGTTTTGTTACCAGATTGCCTGAACTCATATTTCATTCCGATACCTGAATAAATCATTGCCGCAAACTCGCTAGTGCTGTCTGGGGTACCCTTAAAATCCTTCCACGTTACAGGTTTTCCGGTATAGGTTCGGTAAGGACCCTGTTTTATTTTTGTTTCCAGTGTTACCTCAACAGGCTGAAGCATAAGGTTGCGGGCACCCCGGGAAAAGCTGATTGATGTAAGCAGCACGATTGTAAGAAAAACAAAAATTCTCCTCATATAAACCTATCTCCCTCCTGCTAAACTAAGACCAATTCATGAGCCAACCGTGCCCCCTGACGTTAAAAAAAACCTAAGTTCAAGTTGTTTACAGATTAGTTTTCTTTTTAAACAAAAGGGTGCTCTGCCATATGGCAGAGCACCCTTTCCAGTAATGACCCATCGGTAATCATTGCTTGGTTATAGTGCCTTTTGAGGTCCCGTTAGCTGTCTTAACCTTGTAATGGTAAAGACCTGGGGCGAGATGGCTAACGTTCAGCTTCATCTCATTGGTCCCGGCAGCCTCAGCCAATTCCTGGCGCATTACCTCACGACCCAGAACATCCACCAGATAAATTTCTGCTTTACCGTCAGCGTCACTGCTCCAGGTAACCATTAAATTATCTGTAACAGGATTGGGAAATACTGTTACGGGCAGCTCTTCTATCTGCATTGCCGTTTGGCCTGCATCAGCAGACTGTCGCAACATGGAATTGCCAGGAAGGATCTTGAAATACGCCTGCTTCCGGATCGGGCCGCAAGTCGCGCTGGTGAAATCGGCGGTCAAGCGAAAAACTTGTCCCCCGCCAGAGGTGATCGTAGCATAGTTTGTTACAAAATAATTAGAAGGCGAAGACTGCAGCCCGCTAAACAGGATCATGGAACCTAAGGGTCCTGACAGCGGAGCGGCACCTGTCGAACACACGGGCGTGATAACGGCTCCGGAAACCGGATCAACCTCTTCTATCAGGATGCTATGATCAACGACATCTCCGTTCATCACATTGGTAACATGTCCGTTACCGTTGATATGGTGAAGGTTTTTAATACCCGCAGAGGTCGCGCCAAACCAGCCGTCAGTGCAGTTCGCCGGTGATGGGAAGGTCAGATTGTTCCTGCCGTCCAGGTAATAGGACGCCGGATTGCCCGGCCAGCCGCAGGTAGCTCCATTCTGCGGATTGAATTTGAATCGGTTCAGGTATTCAGCGTGCCACATATACCAGTAGAACTTGACAGGGAACGACTGACCACAGGGAGTAGTTAACCATATCTGGATTTCAACTAATCCGTTCTCGCCAGCCAGATGCGGGAAATCCGAGAATATATCACGTGGAAATTCTGAGGAGATCATTTCAATCTTTGGTCCTTCTTTATCAGCGATGAAGATCGTTGCGTCGTTCGGATCCCAGTGCCCCAGAGTGGCTGTGACCATCATTGTACTGTTGTTCATGCCTATTCCTGCGTAGTGGGGGGTATAATACAGCGGCATTCCCGTGCAGACAACGATATCCTGTGGGTTACTCGGTCCTGAGGCAATCGTGAGGTTGCCGATTGACAGCGTAGAGGCTGTCGCTGCACCCTGGGAAACACCGGTTGAGGAATTAATGTCCTCTCCTGCAACATGGTTGCCGAACCAGTACATCTTGCTGCTGCCATGCGTTACGGATATCTGGGCATTGGCAACCTGGCTGCTGTACCAGCCTACATCCCAACCGGCAGGAATATCAGCATAGGTAAAGTAGATGTCGGCAGGCGCACCTGGTGCGCTGCCTGGTTGCGGATAGGCAAAATAAAGCTTACCGTTCTGCCCCAGCGCATAGCAGGTATTAGCCCCTTTTGCGCCTGAACTGATCTGGGAATATGAACCTGGGAGGCTTTCGACAACGAAGCCGGCTTCCGTGGAATTGCTGAGAAACCACCTCCTTTCGCCGTTTGGCAGGACTGCAGCTTCAATACCCTTGGTCTTATAATAGTCAACGTCGCCATTGTCCCCCATCTCCCAGGAAAAGCCATTGTAAAAGGTGAGTGCCTGGGTAGCAAGGTTATAGGTCACAAACTGCCCGTTGCGGGTGCACCAGCCCAGTGACTGTCCGTCCGGAGCGATTTCCAGATGATTGCCATGTGGCAGACCGGAAGGCACGATAACTGTTGCGGCCCCGGGATTATTGCCCCAGGGATCAATTGTGTAGCGTTCCAGCCGGGAACTCCAGGTGCCCAGGTTCTCGTCCAGGTGATAGACAAACCGTGAACCGTCGCTGTTCAGCTTTGCAGCAACTACACCAAACCACATGGATGTGCCCCCCTGGTAGTGGCCGCCATAATAAGGACTAACGATCGGAGGATTCATACCGCCCGGAACGGGACTTGCATCTATGACCCTGAACTTTACATAGTGCCCCCAGGGCGGTCCGCTCGGACCGGCTTCTATGGACACATACTTGCGGCAGCTGGTTGGGATTGGAACGACCTGGCCAAGTCCCTGAATACTGTAGGCAGACATAGAACTGCCACCCTGCAGATCGCCCTGGAACATAAGGTGCCCGTTATGATCGAACACTACGTTGCGATGCTGATGAAAATCATATTGCGGCAGATTGGCATGCTGTGGAGTGAGAAAGGCAAAAGCCGATTTTGTAAGCACCATATGGTTGTTGTCCAGCGCCCAATAAGTGTCTTGGGCGCCAGCTGAAAAGGCCATAGCGGCCATTGCCATTGCTAAAAGTTGTCGTTTCATGGAACTGATTTAGATGATGAAAGATGGTGGAAGACGCGCGTATCCGGACCAATATTAACGGGACACAAGGGAATGCTGTAGTACTGATTTGAGGAAAGATGCGATGCAGCCGGTGAAATACAGGAATGGTCTTAGGAACGGATAATACAAAAAAAGAGACAAGCATTAATTGCTTGTCTCTGGTGCGGCAGAGGAGATTCGAACTCCCACGCCCGTTACAGGCGCTACCACCTCAAAGTAGTGCGTCTACCAGTTTCGCCACCGCCGCATCCTTGAAGGGAGTGCAAAACTAGTAAAATGTTGATTAGCCAGCAAGAACGCCCGATTATTTTTTTGAGGATCGTCACCGGCGCAGGATAATTCTGAAAATGGTACCTTTTCCCTGTTCGGAGTGTTTTACATAAAGGCTGCCGTGATGGTACTGCTCGATGATTCTCTTTGCCAGTGAAAGACCAAGCCCCCAGCCCCTCTTTTTCGTTGTAAAGCCGGGATTGAAGATCTTTTTGATCTGATGCCTGGGAATTCCTTTTCCATCGTCACATACATCGATCCAGACGAGGTGAGGATGGTTCGTTACCCGTAACTCGATCTTTCCTTTTCCATCCATGGCGTCGAGGGCATTCCGCATCAGGTTCTCAAGTACCCAGTCGAACAGCGGCCCGCTCATCCTTACTTCAATCTCTTCCTCATTGGTCTTAAGACTGAACTTCACATTTTTCGGCGCCCGTTTTTCCATGTAGCTTACCATTTCCCTGATCCGGACCATCACATCCTCCACAACAAGCTGCGGAGCGCTGCCCACCTTGCTAAACCGGTCGGCTACAAGTTTCAGCCGGTCCAGGTCTTTTTGCATTTCCAACACCACATCCGGGTTACAATCGCTTTCCTTCAGCAGCTCTACCCAGGCTTCAATTGAGCTCAGGGGCGTGCCCAGCTGATGTGCTGTCTCTTTCGACAAGCCAACCCAGACCTGGTTTTGCAGGGAACGATGCGCTGCCGTGAGGGCAATAAGCACCGCGATGAGGAAAAGGAAGATGATCGCCATCTGCACATATGGAAAGTAACGGAGCTGTGTGAGCAGATACGACTCGCCGTAGTAAACAAAGCTTTTACCACCTTCGTATTCTGCCACGATGGGCGGATGCATGGTCTGAAACTCAGCCAGCTTTTTCTTCAGGAGCTTTTCCGGAGATTTGGCATTGGAGGTATCCAGGTTCTTGATATCGCTGATACGCAGTTTTTCATCTGTAATGATCAATGGTATCGTCGTATTCTGCGACACAAAAGACTGGGCGAAAGTAAGCTCCTCGTTGTTGGTAGCCGTAGCAAGTGTTTTGATGCTGAAAGCCAGCTGCTCTACTTTTTTCTTTTCCTCGTCGGCAAGTTTATGCGCCAGCTGATTGGTATAGGAAAGCGATGCGGCAACGATAACGAATGCGGCTAACGTCAGGTAAGTTTTCCAATTAAGGTATTGACGCATAAATAATTCTGAAAAACGATCAGCAGGTAAAAATATTGTGATTTTGAATGAAGAACTATTATTTTTGTCCGCGGAAATTAGCTCCTTCATGGATACACAACACAAAAACCAGGAAAATTTAATCGATAATCAGGCGGATATAGAGCTCAATAAGCCATCCAAATCTCGTTTCCTTTTTCTCCTGTTCTTTTTCAGCTTGTTCATCTTCTCCTGGGCAGGATGCTATAACCTCTGGGAACATAAATTCAGAAGCACTGAAGACGTCGAGGTTCCAAAAAGCTCCCTCTACCAACCGGAATATAAATAATATCCTCGCGACACATGATCGTTTGCGAGCAGGAAACGGCTGTTGTCATCCTTAGCTATAACGGGCGAAAATGGCATGAACTGTTCTTACCTGCTATCGTTGCCGAGGCTTCTTCCGGCTACGACGTAATTATCGTAGACAACGCCTCTACTGACGATACTTTCGATTTCATTCACAAAGAGTATCCGCAGGTAAAAACCCTGCACATAGCGGTTAACAAAGGTTTCGCCAACGGCTATTACGAAGCTTTGCAGCAGATACGCGCAAAGTATTACGTGTTGCTGAGCGCAGATTTCGAGGTCACCCCAAACTGGTTCCCTCCGTTGCTTCAGGCGATGCGCCGGTATGAAGGGCTTGCTGCCTGCCAGCCCAAGATCCGCTACTGGCGCGAACGGGAATCCTTTGAATACGCGGGGGCTGCCGGCGGTTTCATGGACTACCTGGGCTATATGTTTTGCCGGGGGCGCATATTTAATGACCTCGAAAAAGACCATGGGCAATACAATGACGATATCGAGGTGTTCTGGGCGTCGGGAGGATGCCTGATGGTAAGGGCCGATCTGTACCATAAAGCAGGCGGACTTGATAAGGACCTCTATGCCCACATGGAGGAGATTGATCTGTGCTGGCGACTGAAGAACATGGGGTACCGGATCGGCTATATCGGTGGCTCTACAGTCTTCCATGTAGGCGGCAGTGTGATTTCATACGGCAGCCCTCAGAAGCTCTACTACAATTTCCGCAATAACCTCGTCCTTCTTTTCAAGAATGAAAAAGCTTCCAGGCTGCTCTGGCTGTTCCCTGCCAGGCTGATACTGGACGGTATTGCCGGGTTACAAATGTTGACCGCAGGCAAGTTTCGCGAAACCGGTATCATCATCACGGCCCATTTTAGCTTTTATGCCACCCTTGGAACCTGGATCAGAAAGCGGAAAGAAGCGCAGCAATGCGTAACTGTCCCGAACCGCGAGGGTATTTTCCACAAAAGCATCATCTGGCAGTATTTTGCCCTGCGACGCAAGCGCTTTTCCCAGCTCAACTTCCTGCCGCGCCGGCTTTCCTGACCATTCCTGGCAGGAAGTGCCTGATTTCACCGATAAAAACCGACAGTTTACCGATTTTTCCTTCCGCTTTACCTAATCTGACTTCCCATATCGCAGGGGGGACAATAGCTTTACATTCAATTCAAGGCAATATACATGCAACAAGCAACTTCTTACAATAAGCCCCGAGGCAACAAAGCCCTGTTCGGATTGATCATAATCGTTATCGGGATCGGCATTCTGTTGAAGCAGCTGGGCCTCTTCCCTTTTTTCAATATAAGATCCACCTGGCCGATTGTGCTCATTGCAATCGGACTGGTTGTGGGACTGCAGAAAAAGTTCACCAACAATGCCTGGTGGATTCTGATGCTGATCGGTGGTGTGAATCTGATCCCATATTTTACGTTTAACGTGGGTGATAAGCTGGTAGAGTCTGACGATCTCGTTGTGCCCGCGTTCCTGATCGTCGGCGGACTGGTCATGATCCTGAAACCCAGGAAGAACAAAGCTTGTTACCCTAACCAGCAGTTTAATACCATAGATTCCAGCTATCTGAACACCGATGTTGTCTTCGGGGGAAGAAAAGAGATCGTTACCTCCAAAGATTTCAAGGGAGGAAGCGTTTCGGCGACCTTCGGCGGCTGCGAGGTGAACCTGCTCCAGGCAGATACGACAGGACCGGGCATGGAGCTGCAGGTACGCTCAACTTTCGGAGGCATCGAGATCATTGTTCCATCCGGCTGGGAAGTAAAGAATGAGATAGAAACCATATTCGGCAGCGTGGAAGATCATCGTTCCATCAGGATGCATGAAAATTCCGAATCGAAGAAGCTGCTCGTGCTCAAAGGCACCTGTGTCTTCGGAGGTGTAGAAATCAAATCTATTTAACCGGCAAACTTCACCATAGATGAAACACTTTACAGCACAGATCATTTACCGCATACTCTGCGAGGGGATCGTCACAGAACAATACGAAGAACAGTGGCGCCTGATCGAGGCAGAAGATGAGCGCCGTGCTCTCGAAGCTGCCAGAAGGGTCGGTAATGAGGAAGAAGCAACTTTTGTGGATCGCCACGGGCGCACCATTGAATGGCAGATGATAGCGGTGAAAGACCTGACTGAGATCAGCCTGGAAAACGGTGCGCTGCTTTTCTCCACTGTCAAGGAAATACAGCCAATTGCCGCACCGGTATGGGCGCTCAGTGAAAAGATCTAATTTTCAGTATTGAATTTTATCAGAAATATCGGGGGATGGCTGCCGTTCCTACTTTTTATTGCAGCCGCAGCAGCAATCACGGCACTCCTGAAAGCTACCGGAGCTGACTGGACCATAGCCATCACTGAAGCCGTTTCGGGAAGTCTGCTGCTTATAGGAGCCGCCTGGGCAGGAATCCGTGCGGTCAGCAGCTACCCAACCAAAGCGGGGCTTATACTATATGCCCTGATCACGGGCATAGCAGCCGGTTGCGTGGCCTGGGCCCTGCAGCAGACGTTTCTGAAATGGTGGTTCTACGAGCAGCCATCCTATATAGCCTGGCTTAAAGAAACAAAACCTGTCCGCCTGGCTGTTGCCATACTCGCTGCCGGATGGATCGTCAGTTTTACAGCAACACAAAGAAAGATCGCCGTGCTGGAGGATCAGTTCCGGAATATGCGTGACGCAGCAGCCCTGCACCGGGAAGCAGAGCTTTTCAAGCTCCGGCAACAATTGCAGCCCCATTTTCTTTATAATAGTCTTAACTCCATCAGTGCCCTGATCATGATCCTTCCGGAAAAGGCCCAGGAAATGGTGGGCAAACTCTCCGATTTCCTGCGGAATTCTGTAAAACGGGAAGGCAGGGAATACATCCCGGTGCAGGAAGAGCTGGACTATATAGAGGCTTACCTCTGCATCGAGACTGTACGCTTTGGTGACAGGCTATGCTTTGATTATAATAAATCATTCACTGATCAGGCAACGATACCTCCATTTGTCCTCCAGCCACTGCTGGAGAATGCAATCAAGTTCGGGCTATACGGTCAGACAGGCAAAGTAACGATTACCATGAACATCGTGCTTAAAGAGCGGATGTTGACAATTACGATTTCCAATCCCTATGATCCGGCCAACAGGCCGCCGTCCGGAACCGGCTTCGGGCTGGAGGGCATCACAAGAAGGCTGTTCCTGCTCTATGGACGAAACGACCTGCTGGAGACCAGCCAGCATGAAGGGAGCTTTACAACAACTATCAAAATCCCCCAGGACTAATGTACCGCGTAATCATAATAGACGATGAGCCACTTGCACGGCAGCTCGTAAAAACATTACTGCAGCCATTCAGTGAAATAGAAGTAGTGGCAGAATGCGGCGATGGCTTTGAAGGATTCAAAGCAGTGCAGCAATTCGAGCCTGACCTCCTGTTTCTCGATGTGCAGATGCCGAGGGTCAACGGCTTCGAAATGCTGGAGCTGATCGAGCAGCCGCCTGCCGTCATCTTCACTACCGCGTTCGACGAGTACGCCCTGAAAGCATTTGAAGCGCACGCGATAGATTACCTGCTTAAACCTGTCACAAAAGAACGGTTTGATAAAGCAGTTAGAAAATGGCTGCTGCAGGCTGCAGGCTCAAATCAACGCCCACAGCTTACGGAACTCGCCTCGGAAAAAGTATACGACGGATACCAGCATCGAATCGTCGTCAAAGACAATGGATTGATAAGGATCATACCTGCTACGGATATCAATTATATCGAAGCGAATGATGATTATATTAAGATATTCACCAGAGACGGCGCTTTCCTTAAGAAAAGCACCCTCAGCCAGGTGGAGCGGTCTATGGATCCCAGGCATTTCGTCAGAGTACACCGCTCCTACCTTATCCCGGTCACACAGCTGGTAAGAATAGAGCCTTATGAGAAAGACAGCCATATCGCACTGCTCCACTGCGGTGCCAGGGTAGCCGTAAGCAGAACGGGGATGACCAGGCTGAAAGAGCTGCTGGGGTGGTAACTCAGCCCCATTTCCATAAAGATAAAAACCGGCCAGGGTGATCCTGACCGGCGCTTAGTCCATGCTTATGAATAAACCAAAAGACTATCTTTTATACTTGTATTCGGTTTTCCCGTCCTTCTGCGTAATCTTTACCTTACTCCAGTTTCCTGCCATCGGGCGACTGCTTACATAGTAGCCCCGGTTGCTGCGGTTGCCTGAATAATACGCTGCATTACTGCGGCGGTAAGCAACCGGTGAGCGACGATACGAACTATTTGTCGTTCTGCGAGCGGTACTCTGATAATAACCGCGGCTCTTCTGACGGTTGTATGCCACAGGCTTCCTGTGACGCTCAGAACGGTACCCAGCCCGACGGTAGACAACAGGCTGACGATAATGCCCGTCTCCATAAGGATGATATACCACCGGGTGGTCGCCCTTTATCTTGAGCTTATACTTTTTCTTCTTTGCCGAAACATCTGTACTGAACAACACTCCCAGTAAAAGAAGCACCATACTCAGAAAATATGTTATCCTTCTCATAGTAGTTCCATTTTTCCTGGAACTAAAAGTTTCAAGCCATTGCTGGCCACTATTTTGTTAAAACATTTCCCCTGAGCCGCGCCGGCGCCTGCAGGACGTGAACGCAGAAACCATATCAGCAGACCAAGCGGCAGCAGTATTGCCCAGGCTGACAATATAAACAGAATGATCTTCCGCACGATATAATTGGCAAAGGACAATGCCTCCTGTGCTTCGGCAGAAAATGAAGGGTCCCGCAATGACCGGGGGTCGGTAATCACCTCGGCGAGGGTCTGATCTTTCTCATACAACGAGAGATCAATCGTAGCATACCTGACCTGGTCCAGTATCTGCAGATTACTCTGACAGAATCCGCCTTATATGGAACTGTATGCTGCCCGAGCACTTTACGTTGCAGCCTGCTGGAAACGACAATGCCCCCGAGCGAATGCACTTCGCGTTCCAGCTTCCTGGTCACATCCGGAGCATTGCTTACCCGGCAATGGAATGCGGCGGTCCGTATCAGTTTCCTGCCGGCAAGAGCAGCGGCAACCGCCGAAGTGGCGTCTGCATCAGTACCGGAGATGGCTGGTTCAGTTCAGGATATACAGATTGATCTCCCACTGCCTGAAAGGTAGAGGCTGATCCGTGTAAAGCTTTGCCAATAAAATATTGCGTCAGGACACTGAAAGGAGCTTTTTCTCGGTGTAACTGCTCATTACTTTATCGTACAGTTCCTCGTAAAGCGGAATGATCCTGGACTTTTCAAAGGTACGGGCGTGTACCAGGGCGGCATCTTTAAAGGCCTGCAGCACATCCTCATTGCTCAGAATATGGAGCGCGTGGGCCGCCATGTCCTCCACGTCGCCTACTTCGCTCAGGTAGCCGGTCTTTCCGTGAATATTGATCTCGGGCAGCCCGCCGACATTGGTGGAAATAACAGGTACGCCGCAGGCCATGGCTTCCAGTGCAGACAGACCGAAACTCTCATATTGCGACGGCAGCATGAACAGGTCGGTAATGGACAGGATCTCATTCATCTGCTCCTGCTTACCCAGAAAACGGATGTCGTTGCAGATCTTCAGCGTACGGCACAGCTCTTCAGCACTCTGACGCTCCGGGCCGTCACCGATCATCAGGAGCTTGGAAGGCACCTTTTCATGCACGCGCTCAAATACCCTGATTACATCCTCCACCCGTTTAACCTTGCGGAAGTTGCTTACATGAGCAAGGATACGCTCCCCGTTGGGAGCCAGCATCTTCTTGAAATGATCCTTGTTGGTCAGGTGGAACCTTGTAGTGTCTACGAAGTTGGGAATGACGCGGATGTCTTTCTCAATCGGAAAGGAGCGGTAGGTTTCTTCCCTCAGGTTGTTCGAAACGGCAGTGATCGCATCGCTCTCGTTGATCGAGAATGTGACCACAGGTGCATAGGTCTGGTCTCTCCCTACAAGTGTGATGTCCGTTCCGTGCAGCGTGGTGATGAAAGGGATGTCCTTTCCCTGCTTTTTCAGTATTTCCCGGGCGAAATATGCAGCTGAAGCGTGGGGAATCGCATAATGCACATGCAGCAGGTCCAGGTTATTGTTCGTGATAACATGTACCATAGTGCTGGTCAGCGCCGTTTCGTACGGAGGAAAATCAAACAGCGGATAATTCTGAACCGTTACCTCATGATAATAAATGTTCGGATGGAAATTAAGCCTGACGGGCTGCTGGTAGCTGATAAAATGCACCTCATGACCTTTTTCCGACAGTGCCATGCCCAGTTCCGTAGCGAGAACGCCACTGCCGCCAAATGTGGGATAACAGACGATTCCTATCTTCATGCTCGTTAATTCTGTGGGCAAATATCTGCTATTCAGGCTGCAAAACTCATTGAGGTTTGCATCTGCCTTATAATGATAACCTATAAATGACCGCCTACTAATTCCTTGCCGGACATGGCATTATGTTGGTGTGCTGTCCTGTAGCTTAAATATTAAAACACCAGGACAATGAATATGCTTGATTTCACATTCGTTATAGACGGGGTACCGTATTCCGTAAAAGCTGAGCCTTTCGACTTCAATAACGAGAAACGTTTTAAAGTAAACTATGATGGCAACGAATACATTTTTGCCTACGATTCGTCGATGGGCAGGTACGCCTCCCTGGGCACAGAGTCCGTAGACATCCCCGACACGCTGGAAAGCGAGCTGGCAGAGCGACTCGAAAACTACCGCAGCTAACGCTCCTTTACGTTTGTTTCGAGGTTACCCGGTCCAGACCGGCAGCAAAAAACCGCCAGAGCGGGCAAAGATGCAGTGACTGCACAATGCTGCCGTCTTCCATCATGCGCCGCAGCTCATCGCCGTCAACCAAGTGTGTGGTGATCTGCTCGCTCGGCTCGAGCTGCTGGTCATGCTGCCGCACCACTCCCCTGGCGATAAAACAATGCACCCAGTTGGTAGAGGTGGCAGGATTGGTGCTGACCGTCATCAGCTTTTCCCAGCGACCCCCTCCATATCCTGTTTCTTCAAGGAGCTCCCGTTTTGCCGCCTCTGCCGGATCCTCCCCCGGATCCACTACACCGGCGCAGAGTTCGTATGCCGTGCTTCCCAGCCCGTGCCTGTATTGGCGGATGAGCAGGTATTTCCCTTCGTCCGTAATCGCTATCGTGTTTACCCAATCAGGATATTCGAGCACGAAATATTTGGGGATCACATGTCCGCCGGGAAGTTCCAGCTTTTCCTGTCTTACCGTCAGCCAGTCTTCCCGGTGCAGGTATTCACTGCTTAGTATTTTCCATCCCGGTGGTAAACCTTTTGCCATATCCTTTGTTTGCTGATGAGTTCATAATATTTATACCAGATGACGGGTATTGTTTTTACAGGTCAAATCTGTTCATGAATCTCGGATACGCTTGCATCAATCTCACCCTCGCCGCCGAAGGAGTTTCCTCAACAAGGGGTATGATCCGTAAAACATTCCTGGAAAAAGGAATACAATATGCGTCAAGGCTGGCACTGGAGAATGTTCGTGACCTCCTCAGGATACTTGAATGGAACGCAGCGCACGATATCAGGGTGTTCAGGGTCACGTCCGATCTGTTCCCGTGGTCTTCCGAATACAGGCTGGAGTCACTGCCGGACTTTACCGAGATACGCTCTCTGCTGGAAAAAGCCGGAACAATGAAGGTCCGGATGACGACGCATCCCGGTCCGTTCAATAAACTGGCAGGAGAAGGCGCCACCCTGGAAAACACGATCCGTGAGCTGGAGACTCATTCGCAGATCTTTGACCTGATGGGGCTGCCGGCAACGCACTGGCACAAGATAAACATCCACGTAGGCGGCGCTTACGGCGATAAGGCTGCCACACTGAAAAGGTTCGCCTCAAACTTCAGGCGTCTATCCGCAAATCTGAGGGGAAGGCTTTCCGTGGAAAATGATGATAAACCCGGGCTGTTCTCTGTGGGAGAGCTGCTGCCGCTTTATGAAATGACGGGCATACCGCTGGTATTTGACTATTTTCATCATAAGCTGAACCCCGGCGGCTATTCAGAGGAAGAAGCGTTTACGCTTGCCTATAACACGTGGACAGTAAAGCCGGTGTTTCATTACTCGAGCAGCAGACGGGAAAAGGAAGATCCGGCAAGCAAGAAAGAAGCCCACTCCGATTGGGTGTACGAACCCGTGAACACATACGGCTATGATGTAGATATCGTGCTGGAAACAAAGATGAAAGAACTGTCGCTGTTACGCTATTTAGAGCAGTTTGGCGCGAACAGGAGCTAAAAAAAGCAGGTGGATTGCCGCCTGCTTTGGTTTTCCGTTGTTCAGGAACGCGAAGTGTTGGTCTCTTCTTCCTCGCTGTCGCCCTGCCGTTCCGGGCGGCTTCCCTGCTTCATCTCATCCGATGACATCGGCTCCTTGCTGCCGGACACATCTTCATGATCGAAATTGCGGGCGGTAGGATTATAATTCGCCTGATCGTCCTGCTGACCGGGCTTGGTGCCCTGTTTGTTCTGATCCATATCTTTTTTTGTCAGCAGACACAATATTCAGACCAGCGAAAGCTGACTGCCCGGAAGCAGGCAGATGCAGCAGGCAGATGTCCGGCGCTTTTATAGAGATTTAGAGGGCAGTGCGGCAGAGGTCAGATAGTCAAGTAGGCAGTTAGCAGTAGGCAGATGTTCGGCGCGAGTGTTTTTTAGAGATTCAGAGGGCAGAGACGCAGAACGCAGAAGGACGCATTATGTAAATTCTCAATTAGACGAAGCCACACATGGACATTCCCGGCGCCTTTACGACTTTACGACTCCTCGACT
>Ga0196964_10000439_pt1 | contig 26177 bp, 29 predicted proteins | sample S1_10metaG_FD_148615 | JGI IMG/M metagenome (GOLD analysis project Ga0196964, IMG submission 148615) | Soil microbial communities from Anza Borrego desert, Southern California, United States - S1_10 | ecosystem: Environmental > Terrestrial > Soil > Desert | place: USA: California | collected... | reverse complement strand
ATGAAGGCCATCGATCAAATTCTTTCAATATATTGAGTGCATCTGCACTATCTTTTCTTTTCCCCCGGATGAATTCATTGATTTTATACGAATCGGTCCAATCGCCTTCCACGGCGATCATATTAAATCCCTTTTCCGCCACCAGTCTTTTTGTGATGAATGTTCGCCAGGTGTAGAATTCATGGGTACCATGCGTGGATTCTCCAAGCAATACGATCCGTTCATCGTCTATCTCGTTGATTAGTACATTAAGATCCTTTTCATTGTTTAACGGGTAAGAGGGAATGGATCCTGTGTCGTATTCATTTGATTGACCCATTCCAAAGACCTGCGCTTGGCGTGGTGTATGGCAGGAAATGACCAGTAAAGTCAGCATGATGAAGATTACTATTCTTTTTTCCTGGTCTTTTCTCATGAAATTACTCTTGCAATTTTTAAGCCGGCAACTTAAACGAATCAATAGATAAAGGCGCATATATAATAACACCCCGAATTTTACTCCGGGGTGCCAGGATAAGGATACTTATTAATGGTTATTATCTGCTTCGCTGATTTTAAGAAAAGAGATCTATACTTTATATCCTTTTACATATGCCTCCAGTTTATTCCTGCCGGATTGGTTATCGAGCACATCATATAGATGAAGTTTTCGAGACAGGATAAGTTGTGAATAATAAATCATCAATGCCGGATTAAAAGATGTATCTTCACCAGGTGGTCACCTGTGCTATCAACATTTAGTATCAGCAGGGCAAAGTATCTTCTTTTTTAAAGAGAAACAACGAACCGCTTACTTTTTTGCTGTCAGTTCCGATCACGATCTATTCATCATTAAAATTATTAAGCCCATGAAATTGTTTGTTTCGAACCTGAGTTTTCATACGACGGAAGAAAGTTTGAAGATCCTATTTGAAAAATTTGGCGTCGTCACATCTGTTAGAGTGATCACGGATCGTGTCACGGGTCGAAACCGGGGTTTCGGTTTCGTGGATATGTCTCAAGAAACAGAAGCGCTGGTGGCCGTTGAGGCCCTGAATAAAAAAGAAATTGAAGGAAGGGCCTTGTCCGTTTCCATTGATAAAGGAAGAGTCCGGGCAGATAATAAAAGGTGGTAGGATGTCCTTCCGGGTGATCAATAGCGTTTCATTGACACGAAACACTTCCGGAAAAACCAATAATAAAGATTAACTTCCACTAATGCACAAAGAAAAAATTGTTCATTTTGTTCGTTTCGAGACAAGACTTAACTCCAACGATTTCCTGGAGAATTGGGAACAATTCAGCCGGTCCGCTGACAGTGACCTGAACGTAACTGTTCATCAATCTGAAAGAAATGGGCTATATAATTACATTGCTCAACACCATTGCGATTCCAGCGGTTTCCGCTTTTTTTACGAAAAAAGATCAACGAGGGGGCCTCGGTCAAGGAAAGCGGAAATGAGCATGGAAATGGCTGGAGGTTATTTGATGGATTATTCCGGGAAACGAAAAGGACCAAAACAGCCTGGTAACAGTTTGTTTATTTTTCTTTCCCAAACTCCAGCAGGTTTTGACTCGTTCCGTGAAAAATACGCACCGAATCTCCATATATACTCTGCCTATTATGAGAATTGCAAGTATTCCAATATTCTTGAGATCCTTACGGATGATAGCCAGGCCGAAGCGATGATGCAGGAATTAAATGCAGATCCCAGGACGGGGGCTACTCTCTATAAATGCTCTAAGCTGAATTTGCTTACTCAATCGTATTGAGATTGTTATGGCAGCCGAGAAGGTATTACCAGGGGCTACCCCAGGGCAATATAAAATATTCAATAACTTCATACGGGCACAAAACAATTGTCATGAAAACCTATCTGATTGAACGGGACATCCCCGGAGCGGGAAAATTTACTCCAGAACAACTCAAGGCCATTTCCCAAACTTCCTGTGGCGTATTAAATGAACTGGGCTCAGATATTAAATGGCTTCACAGTTATGTTACGGGCGACAGGATCACTTGTGTTTATGAGGCCGCCAACGAGGAGATCATTCGTGAACATGCAAAAAGAGGAGGCTTTCCTGCCGATGAAATCCTGGAAGTAAACAATGTGATAAGCCCAGCAACTGCAGATATGTAGTCAGCAAACCGTTGTCAAAATCATTAAAAATTTTTCTCTCATACGTCCAAATACTAAACCCTAAACTCTAAACATCCTCACGACGGATCAGGTGCTTTATAATGAGTATCTATACTGGTACCGGATGCCAGCGTTTGATACACGACGCAATATCGTTCCGTAAGTTTTGCAAGGCTGGACAGTTGTTCTTCATTCATTGTTCCCTCGAGATCAAAATTCAATCGTATTGACTTAAATCCAACGGGTATTTCTTTAGATACACCGAGTGTACCCCGAAAATCAAGGTCACCCTCGGCTGTTATCCTTGCCTCCTGCAAATCCACACCGATTCCGGTGGCTACTGCTCTTAATGTAACACCGGCACAAGCGACGAGAGCCTCAAGTAGCATGTCTCCTGAACAAACCAACAACTCTGTACCTCCAGTGCCTGGATGCAGGCCGGCTTCTCGTATCGTTTTTCCCGTCTCCACTTGGCAGGAGATCCCTTGTGTAACATTGCCTGTTGCTTTTAATGTAATGAGAGCTGACTCAGGATCTTGTTTATACTTTTCCTTTAATGGCGACTGTAAAGCCCGCAATTCTTCTGGTTGCATATGTATATTCTATTTTCAATGAAGTTAAATAAATCATCTAATGTTTATCCGTAAATCCGTCTATCCGTAAATCCGTTTATTCGTTTATTCGTTTGCCCGATAAGTCAATTTATATACAATTAGTTGCTTTTTTAGTAGCCTGATAGGCAGATTACCGGATTAACAGATTGAAAGATTGCCGGTTCACCGGGTTTAACGGATACCGAATTAACGAATTAACCAATTAACCAATTATTCTCATTCTATAAGCATTCATCGCTGTATAACCCAGTTTTCTGAGGAGCCGGTAATTCACGATCAGGCCAACGGGTGCGCCGATCACAGGAATTAACTGCGCCAGTTTTGCGATATCGATATAATCGCGATATTCCTGTTGAAAATTTCTCCATTCAAACTGGTTGATGTCTGTTGGAAGAAACCGGGCCTTCTCCTCCCAGTCCACCATTTTCAGGTAGACATTTCTCCGGTGTACATGGCTGGAAAATGCGAGCTCGAAAATATGCAGGATATACACCCGTTCTTTATAGTCATTAACATTAAATCCATAGAGGGCGGCAATCTCAAACAGGAGCTTGATCTTTATTCCGATCAGGATCGGGAAATCTGCCAGCCCCAGCAAAATTCCTCCCGCTCCAGTGATGCCTCCTTCCACCGAAGCCGTTTTTTTATACGCCTCGATCTTACCCCGGATCACTGTTTCCCTGTCTTCCAGGTTCGTGACGGGTAGTGGCTTTTGGGTGGTTAACCGTGCTCCAAACAAAACACCCCTGATCATTTGCTTGATAACAGTAGTCAGGCCAGCATGAATTTTCTCAGGTATCCAGCTATTGATCTTGTCCTGCGTTTGTTTGGAAAGCTTATTTAAGAACCCCGGTTTCCGGAGCATTTTCTTTTGCCAGGTTCTCAATTCTTCTCTTACCCGCTGGTCATAACTGTTCATCTGGTAATGGTTCAAGCGTTAACTTCGAAACTGGGTTTATCGTGTTCATAAGTTACATACATCATATGATTTCTGAAAGCCACCCTTTTAAGCTGCGAAATTTAGCTTTGAGTCGCGAGCGGCTAACAACTGGAAACCGGAAACTATAAACCATAAACAATAAATATGCGAATCTCTTTATTTCTCCTTTTGATAATATCAACGATACGCCTCTCTGCGCAGGACCTTAGATCCGGTGGTGTATTGAAACCAGAACAGGCTATCATGGACATCCGACATTACACGATCTCCCTGGATGTAGACCCTGTACAAAAATCGATCAATGGTTATACGGAAATTGACCTTCAACTTTCTAAACCATCCGAAGTTCTCCTTTTCGATTTCTGGCATGGTCTCACTGTAAGCAAAGTTTGGGTAAACAATATGGAATTCAATTTTGAGCATGGAAAGGATGACCTGGTGAGGATCAAGTCAACCTCACAATTTGCCCAGGGAAAGCAAAAAGTTAAGATCGCCTATGGCGGAAAACCCGGTGTTGCGGTGCGTGCACCCTGGACCGGCGGGTTTCAATGGGAAAGAGATTCAAAAGGCAATCCATGGATATCAATCTCCTGCCAGGGCGAGGGTGCCAAGATCTATTTCCCCTGCAAGGATCATCCCAGTGATGAACCGAATGAAGGAGCTGATATGATCATCACCGTACCGAAAGGATTGGTGGTAACGGCCCCGGGTTTATTACAAAAAGTTTCTGGCAGCGGAAATAAGTCTACCTATCATTGGAAGACAAATTATACGATCAGCAATTATTGTATACTCTTCAATGCTGGTAACTACAAACTGGCAAAACGAACCTATACAACTGTCGAAGGAAATAAGGTGCCGATGGAATATTATGTGCTTGAAGAAAATTTTGATAAAGCTGAAAAACTATTAGACCTGTTCGAACAGTCAGCCCGCATCCTGGAAAAATATTTCGGGGAATATCCCTGGGTAAAAGAAGCAATGCGTTTGTCTGAGACCCCACATCTGGGTATGGAGCACCAGACCAATATTGCCTATGGCAATAAATATCGCTTTCAGAAAATTGGAGAGAAGGATTTTGACTGGCTGTTGCATCATGAATTTGGTCATGAATGGTGGGCAAATAAAGTGACCAATAGTGATTGGGCACATATGTGGATACAGGAAGGCATTTGTAGCTATGGCGATGCGCTGGCCACACGTGAACTGGCTGGTGAGGAAGCCTATCAACGTCGAATGATGTCGACCGGCATCGGCACCAATAATAATGTTCCAATTGTCCGCGGCGAACAGGTGGATAGTGACAGTGCTTACCAGGGAGATATTTATGGGAAAGGCGCATTCTTCATGCATACACTGCGGTATGTGCTGGGGGATAAGATCTTTTTCCCCACACTAAAAAAACTGGCTACCGATCCGAAGTACACTTATCATAATACGGTAAACTCTGACGATGTGGAACAGCTATTCAGCAAAGAAAGCGGGCAAAACTTAAAACCGTTATTTGACCTGTACCTGCGCACGACAAACAAGATCGACATACGAGTAAGGCAAATCGATCCTAAAACCTATATGATCAGTTTGCTGAACATTGATATGAACCTGCCATTTGAAATCAAAACTTCTGACGGTACACAACGAAAAGAACTGGGAAAAAAAGCGATCAGGTTCACCAGCGAAACCATGCCGGTCATTGACGAAAAATATTTTTATTTAAAGCGGGTGATTTATGAGTGACACTTCAAACAATTGCATTTAGAACGGAAGAATGTAGAATCGTCCAGGCTCCTCTACATTCTACACTACAATTCCTCCAGATAAGAATGAAATTTGTTTGCTTTTTTTTATTCAATCACCATAATTAACCTTAGTTAACACTGGGAGGACTTATCTTGGATAAAATTTAGATCATGAAAAAAATATGTGTGCCTTTTTGTTTAGCCATTTGCAGTCTTATTACCCAGTCTTCGTTCAGCCAGAATAATATCATAAAGCAAAAATTTCATTGGGGGAAGGACCAGGATACCAGTGCCGGCTATGCACAAGCCGTTAAGGTAGATAATGTATTGTACATTTCAGGTACTGTGGCCAGGGATGTAAGTCCTGAAGGGATCAGGAGAGTTTTTGGCAACCTGGAAAAAACGCTCCAGCATTTTGGGGCTACATTCCAGAATGTGGTCAAGGAAAACCTGTATACGACCGATATCGAATCCATGAAACTGTACAACTCGGCGAGAAAGGAATTCTACAAGGGAGATTTCCCTGCAGCTACCTGGGTCCAAATAAGCAGACTATTTATGGCAGATGCCAAATTAGAAGTTGAGCTCATCGCACATTTACCGAAATAGTTTAAATATCAAATTCCAAATACCAGGTTAGAATTTGTTCACTGGAATCTGGTATTGTTATTTCACAAAAAAAATTTATTTCAATCTTTTACTACTCGACAGGTAAATTGATAAGCCCGGGGGGGTAGGGTTGGATCAATATTTCATACCCGGCATTAAGAAAAAGCAAATTCCCTGTCCATTCTTTTGCCTTTGTCACGCAGCCTGGGGATATTAAAATTTCAATAAGATCCCCCGGCCGGGTACTATTCATATTTTCTCATCTTCTATTTCTACATCCCCTTCTTGATCTCTTGGTTTCGGGTAATCCTTTTTAATTTTCTCTTCCAACTCAATCTTATCCTTAATGTTCTTCCTCACAATAAAAATAATAAGGCCTAATACAGCGATGCCTCCCACGATTAGCCAGATGTAATTCATAAAAGGATTTAGACAAAGGTATAGTTATTGATAAAAGTGCTTTTTTCTACACGGTCATCCCGAGCCACAACCTGCCGGGAGATGGGGATCAGATAACTCGTTACACTCGTTATCTTGAGTCAATCAAAGCGTCATTTTTCTTTTGTTATTTCTTGGTACATTTCGAAATGACATGATGGAAAGGATCACAGGGAAAACAAATCCAGGTTGCCGTTCAGTCGCAAGCGATATAATTCCAGCTTACCATGATCTTTTTTACGAACGATCTCCCGTATAGCGGGGACATAATTGATCAGGTTAAAAGCGGTCAGGGCGTAGCTTAACCTGGCAAAGCTTTCCGTGTTGAGTTCATAGCCTTCCAGGAAACTTTGCTTTGCATCAATCGAGAGATCGTGAAGCGCTATTGAAAGATCCCAATAAGGAGCTGCATTTGAACTGCAATTGTCCCAATCGATGATGGCCCGTATTTTACCTTCATCGGAAACTAAAACATTTTTAAGGCGCAGGTCGCCGTGGTTTAGTGTGGGCCGGATCGTCCATTTCCTGATCCGATTAAAAAAGCTGTACAGTCTTTTGAGCTTCACGCGGTCCAGGATCTCCTGCTGTGCCAGATAGTTAAGCCCTTCATTCACCTGCAATTCATCAACGAGAAATGATGGCCAGGTCTTCTTTCCGAAATGTTTATATTTTGAGCCGGTGAATTCATTGCCAAAACCTTCGGTTGGAATCGTGTGGATCAGCTTAGCATACGCACCCAATTCCTTCAGGATCTCCAGTCTTTTCGGGTGGTCCATAGCTACATTTCCTTTTTCCTTTGATTGGATCATGTAAGGCAGATCAATGATCTTATTACCGACCTCGAGCACTTCAGAGGTGGGGATTCCAACTCCTTTCGCTTTTTCTATTGCCCATTGTTCCTTGATGAACCCATTGATCCGGGCTCGCGCAGGCGCAATGCGAATGATATAGTCACCCGTTGAAGTTTTTACTTCAAATACTGCATTGGTCTTGCCCGCCGGCTTAAAGCCAATATTTTTCACTTTGCCAAAATGATATTCGGCAATTCTCTTGGCCATCTTCCATTTGAGTTTATCCGGGCCAGGCAGGGATTGTTTCGTCATTGTAGAACATTTCGTTGCAGGGCGGCTAATTCAAAAAGCAATTCTCCAAATTCTGATGAGTTGCTCACCCGTATAGCTGGAACCGTCCCTTCATAGGCCAGGAATGGATTTCCTACATGCACGGCCAGCCCTACCGATCGCAGGAAACTATCCATTTCAGAATCCCCCGCGCCGATCGAGTGCCGCAGTTCCACGCCCAGGTGACGTGCCATTTCCTGTGCCCCATATTCTTTATCGACACCCTCGTGCGTGAAAAAATTACTTCTTTTCGTGTGCTGGTAAGCCATCAACTTATCCTCGGGAATATCGATCAGGAGGAAGATCATGCAGATTTCCTGTTTGAGTAGATCATTTTTCAATTCGTCCAGGGAACTGGAAATAACTCTTGAAGCGCTCAGGTATTTTTTCTGAACGGCGGGTATCTTTTCTGTCACCGGTGTCCAGATGATCTCACCCTGTTTCCAATCGCGTGGGTAAAAAAATACCAACAGGTCAGTAACCTTTTTTTCTAAAAAATCACTAACGATCTTCAGGGGAATGGTCAGTTCATTTTCCCGCAAGGGAAATGCATCGATCTCTTCATAAAAAAAACTTCCATTTTCATCCTGGCGAATATTTCCTAACTGGCTGCCATTCATCAATACTGTAGGTATTGGGGCATTGGAGATCTTGTACCATTCTTTACCGAATGTGCGGATTACCGAGAGCGGAAAGCGAAGCGTATTTAATACCACGGGACGGCCCAATTCATAGACTTTATTCAATCCAAGTTCAACGGATTGAGGAATAGAATAACGTCCCTGGTATTCATGAATGGCGGTCCCATCCAGATCAGTGATCACGGCCCCGCATTCATCAAACCGGGATTGATGAAAGAAGTTCTGCAGTTGCATATGTTGGCTGTTTGACAGGGGCATGCCAGTTATTTGCATTTAATAAACAAAAGCCTTTCCAAAATCACTGAAATGATTTTTATTTGGACTGAACTAGGGACAAATAATAACGAAAATAGAGGGTATTAACTTTCACCCCTCCTTTGGAGGGGCTGGGGGGAGGCCAGCCTTCAATACTTTTTTCATGCAGATACTCTCCTTAAGTCCCTGATAAGGACCATAATTTGGAATCACTGAATAGCCGGCACTTTGATATAAGCTGACTGCGACATTAAAATGAATGCTGGTCTCAAGGATCGTTTCCTGGTAACCAAGTTCTTTAGCCCAAAGCTCTAATTCATTTAGGATCTTTTTTGACAATCCTTTTCGGCGACTATCTTTTCGCACAAACATTCTCTTTATCTCGGTCGTACCATGAGAAAATTCCCGGAGGCAACCGCAGGCAACCGGTTCATTGTTCACATAAAGGACCAGGGCTGTTTTAACATCTTGCACTTTGTTATGGGGATCATAAGTAGCCTGATCTTCATTCAACTCATCCCAGAGCTCATGGTCAAGCATCTTAACCAGGGAAATAAAATCCTCATCTGAACCATGAGTCCTATTGATCCTCATATCTTCCATGTTTCAAAATTATCATCAAATTATTTCTAAATATTATCTTGGGGAGCTCTACTGACTACTGACCGATTGGCGAACTCGCTGCCGACCGGCTCACTGCTGCGGTCAGGGCTGAAATGGAATGTTAATTGTAGTTATTGGATGAGATATAATTATAAACCAGAAAACCACACAATTATGAAAAGACTGTTTCGACTACTGTTCATCCTTATCGCAACAGGGATTTGCCACTCTGGATGGGGTCAGGTAGATACCGCAAAGACATTCAATAAAGGTGATCAAAATACACAGATTAAGACTACTACGCGACAAAACGTCCCAAGAAATCAGCGTACCACACCCGTACAAAGCCAGTTCAGGCCGCAAAATCCTGCTTCGGATAACCCCGATGTGTTGCTCGATGTCCCCAATTTATCAGTTGACACACTGGTGATCGAGGTTGATAAGCTGACGGCAAATCTTTCTCTGGACGCCAGAGTAGCAAATCTCGTAGTATTAAAAGCAGGTGTTGATGTAAGCGTAGATAAAGTAAGTATTCGTATTAAGGGAGTGCAGGCAACCGCATTGCTGATTGTCAGGCTGGATAATGTGCGCGCGATCATTGAGAAAACCCTTACCACTCTTGAAAATAATCCGCAGCTGGTAGACCGTTTGCTGAGTACTGTGGATAATGCAGTGAATACTGTTGGCGACGTCGCCCTGACTGCATTACAACCCGGTGGGGTGATCAGCCAAACTGTAAATACGTTAGGCCAAACCGTACAAAGAACATTGGATGCTACCGGAAATATCGTTGAAAAAACTTTAAATAGCACTGGCACAGTTCTCAATACCAGGACAGTTGGCCGATTGCTCGATCTCCCGGTTGTTAGCGAAACAAAGAATGCAGCCGGACAAACAGTTCGCAGAGTACGCGATACTTCAGGTAAAGTGATCGAATTGGTACTGGATACAGCCGGGAAGATTCTCAGCACTTCATTAGTTGGTGGGGGAAGTACGAATCAATAAAGTTGAGTAGTACAGAAGAACTGAAGAATGTAGAATGCAGAATGTAGAATTAGATGTTGATCCAATCCCTTCTGCATGCTGTATTATTACACATATTATTAAATTTTGCTTTTTTGTCGTTACGAGCTTGAACTCGCGCCTTTCTTTCCTTCGAAAGCGCCTTGATTTTTTGGAAAACGGGAAGGTATGTGCCCTCATCCTTTCGCAGATGGCATAATAACTGCAAGATTCACAAGAAGAAAATAAAAATTTTAGTTATGGAAGAACGATTATTAAAAGACTATAGCGACCCCGAAAAAGGAGCATACATTGGTGCTATTACATCGATCGCAACCGCTGATCATTCAGCATCACCGGAAGAGATGGAATACATTATGGAACTGGCAGACTCTGCTAATTTATCTGAAGAACAAAAGCTGGCAGTGGCTCAAGCAGCGAATGAACTCACCGGTGAAGAGTTGAGAAGATGCCTCGATATCCTGAAGGATAGTGATCTCCGTTTTTCGTTAATGACTGATCTGATCAGTTTCGCGGAATCGGATAAAAATTATTCTGAAGCGGAAAAAGCCAGCGTGGAAAAGATCGCTCAATATCTGAATATTAACCAGCAGCAGTTTTCACTCCTGGAAAAATTCGTGCAAAAGACCAAAGAAGTACAAGCGGAACCTGAAGAGATCAAACGTCCAGGATTTTTATCATCGCTGGGGCTTGATCAGAAATTCAAGAACTCAGGGATAAATTTCAACAGTGTACTGAAAGGACTTTTAGGTATAGCAGGACCCCTGCTCTTGTCTAATATGTTCCGCAGGAGAGGAATGAGCCAGGCAGGGCTTAATCCGTTTGGCCAGGGTCTTGGTGGAGGGAGAGGATTAAGTTCGATCATCTCCATGCTCAATGGTGGCAGAGGTTTCGCCGGCAGCCGTAATATGCTTAGCAGGATGTTTGGGTTTTAAATCTCCAACCCTCAACTATCTTTGATAGGTGCTATACCTGGTAATAGAGCATTTCCATTCCGGAAAGATCAAAGACGTTTACAAACGATTTGATGAAAAAGGCCGGCTGATGCCACAGGGATTGTCATATATCAATAGCTGGATCACCGAAACCCTTACCACCTGTTACCAGGTCATGGAAACCGATGATAGAAATAAACTCGATGAATGGATCGATCATTGGAAAGACCTGGTGGATTTTGAGATCATTCCAGTGATCACATCAAAAGAAGCAAAAGAAAAAGTTTTATCTGGTTAATTTACAGCTGCAATTGCTCTGGTTCTCTTTCGATTGTTAGTTTACGATGCCTCCTGATTTCCCTGATCGTCCAAATTACCAGCGGAACAGTCACAACCAGGATAAAACCGGCAACAATGTATTTTAACCAGGGTTTTAAAAAAGGCCTGCTCCCGATGAAATAACCAGACAGCACAAAACTGCTTATCCAGATAATTGATCCTATAACTACCAAGAAACTAAACCTCGCCAGGTTTAACCTGATCATGCCAGCAACGATAGAGGCAAAAGTTCGGATGATCGGCAGGTATAAGCCCATGGTAAGTGCCATCCATCCAAATTTTCTGTAAAACGAATCTGCAGTTACCAGGTGTTGTTTTTTGAAGAATCTTGTATCCTTTCTCCTGTATAAAAAAGGGCCGGCTTTTTTCCCAAACCAATAACCCGCGAAGTTTCCCGCGATTGAAGAAAAAATCAACAACCCGCAGAGTATGAAAATATCATATTGCAAATTCCCGGTCGTTGCCAAAATCCCGGTAGTGAATAGTACAGCACCCACAGGAAAAAAGAAACAAAAAAACAGACCCGTACTGCCGAAGACAACCAGGCAGATGAACAATAATCCTCCATACCTGATCAAGGATTCTGCGTCAATGAATAAAAGGATAGTATATACAAAACCCGGGATGCTCACTGGCATCACACAATTAGTTTCCTAAAATAAAGTTATTGGCAAATATACCTTTCCGGGGAAAGAATAAATTAATGGTTGTCTTTTAATTCGATCGCTATTATACAACTGGTTTTCGGATCAATTCATCAAAGTAGTTATGGATTCAAAAAGCTTTTCTTTCGAAAAAGGCTTTTCGAGGAAATAATCAGCCCCATTTTCCAGGGCTACATCCCTGACTTCTGCATCTACCCCAGACATCATGATGATGCGGGTATCGGGATAATATTTCTTTACATAACTCACGAAATCAACTCCATACCCATCAGGAAGTCGGTTATCCAGGAGCATTAGATTGGGTTGATGCGTTTTCAGGTATTCCGCGGCATCAAGCAGGTTTTGGACGTGATCAAGTTCCAGGTCTTCCCCATTGAGCAAAATATTCAACACGAGGCACATTTCGCCTTCATCTTCCACGATCAGGACCTTTTTTTTGGTATTGATTTCAACGGCAGTTGTATTTTTCATATTGCAGAAATTTAAAAGTTATGGGGCCGATAAAAAAGGACACGGGGGAAATAATGGGAAATTGGATCTTATTCGGTCTATACTCGTAATAAAAAATCGTTCCAATTATTTTTTGCGGTGCAAACGAGGTTGAAAAACTGTAGTTTTGAGACTTAAAACATCCTGATGAAAGCAATTTTTTTCCTGTTGGCAATCTTCATTTTAACAGTTTCAGCAAATGCTCAAATTTCTGGCAAATCTCAGCCTGATTCTACTCAGAAAATAATGGTTGTAGACGCTTCCTGCGGGCAATGTAAGTTTAAACTGGAAGGACCGGGTTGCGACCTGGCAGTTCGAATGGGAGGCAAAGCTTATTTTGTAGATGGAACCAGTATTGACGAACACGGAGATGCTCATGCCAAAGATGGTTTTTGTAATGCGATCCGTAAAGCTGAAGTGCAGGGAAAACTGGTAAAAAACAGGTTCCAGGCGACTTACTTCCGGTTGGTAAGCAAGGAAGAGGAAATAAAACCCATGGATAAAAAGGAAAACAACTAACCTGCTAGTTTCATTTTTATCATTAAGTCTTTAAAACGGGCATCAGATCTCAATTCCTGAAGCATCGGGTAGCGGATGCAAAAGATCATTCCCAGGCAGGCAATACCCATTCGTTCTTCATACGTTTTGTTCAAATAATAAAAGACTTTATCAAATTCCCGCATGCCTGAATATAAAAATGCATAATCCATGTATAATAACACATTCGGTTCAGCCTGTTCCCGCAGTTTGATCTTCTCCAGGCATTCAAGAGCCTTTTCTTTGTAACCAGCAGCGGCATAAGCATGTCCAAGTGAACTCAATCCTTTGAGCGGATGTCCGATTAGTTGCTGGTATTGCTCAAATTCCTTCACAGCCTGTTCATAGTCTCCCATGGCTAATCTTACCATGCCGCGACCTTCAAAAGCGCGACGGTAAGTGGGATCCATCTCAATGATCTTATCAAATTGCGCTAGCGCAAGGTCAAAATGTCCTGCAAATGAGTAGGCGTTTCCAAGATTGATCATCAGGGGAAGTGATAACGGGTCTTGTTTGAGTGCTTCTTCCATTTTCTCGATCGCTTTTTCGAAATCTCCTTTCGCGATTAGGAACCAGCCATGGACCTGGTTGAACATAGCAGAATTCAACCCAAGCTGGTCGGCTTTGTTCAACGAGATTTCTGCTCCATCAAAATCCCAATTGTGATAAAACTTAATGGTCGCAAGTGAGAGATGCGATTCAGCATGATTCGGATCGAGCTCGATCGCTTTGAGCGTATAATCCTTTGCTTTTGGATAAGCTTCTGTAGGCGGCATCAATCCAGCGGAACCCAGGAAGGAATAACAATAGGACAGGGAGCAGTACGCGGAAGCAAATTCCGGATCGATGCGAATGGCTTCTTCGAAATTCTGGATCGCTTTTAATGTATCTTCCGGATTTGATTTATTCCAGTAATAACGCCCCTTCAAAAAAAGATTGTAAGCCTCTATATTGTCCGTCGGCTGGCGTACGATATGTTCTTTTTTGCCTGCACTGAAGTTTTCCTTTAATCGATTTAAGATTTTAAGGGAAATTTCATCCTGGACCTCGAAGATATCTTCCACTTCGCTGTCAAAGGTTTCAGACCAGATGTGATAACCATCAGCCGTATTGATCAACTGGGCTGTGATCCGGATCTTTTTTCCGGCTTTGCGTACACTTCCTTCAAGAATATGAGCTACTCCCAGTTTTTTACCGATCTGCCGGATGTCTTCATCCTTTCCTTTGAATGTAAAAGAAGAAGTGCGTGCGGTTACACGCAAGCCTTCTACTTGGGTGAGTGCATTTAATATCTCCTCGGATATGCCATCACTGAAATATTCATTCTCCGGATCGGCACTCATGTTGACAAAAGGAAGCACTGCTATAGATTTTTCACCTCCGGAATTTATTCCAGTCTCTACTGATGTAGGTACCACCAGGTCTTCATTCGCAATGGCATAGATGTCTACCGGGCGTTTTACGTTCTTCAAATGAAAGGCGCCAAGTGCCACCGTTTTGATCGATGTCTGGTTTTTTATTTCATCGAACACTTTATCAGATATAAGTACCGAACCCGGAGAGGCCAGGGCTTCAATGCGGGAAGCCAGGTTCACGCAATCCCCGTACACGCCTTCATTATTAAAAGTGATATCGCCGCTGTGTATACCGATCCTCAACAATACTTTCGGATCTTTTTGTAATTCCTGCTGGATGCCGATCGCCGCGTTTACCGCGTCAAGAGCACAATTAAAAAGACTTAGGCTGCCGTCTCCAAAATATTGCACGATTCTTCCATGGTTCCCCGGGATATATTTTTCCAGCGCCTGTCTCTGGTGTTCTCTCAGTTTCCATGCTTTTTGTTCATCTTCCTGCATCATGGCCGTAAACCCGGTCATGTCGGCAAACATGACTGCTGCGAGCTGCCGGGTCAATTCGGGTGACGGGATCGTTGATACTGTTTTCTTTTCCACGATGGGTATCTTCATTCAAATTTAACCTAAATAAGCCATGAATCTCAATACCTCTGAAGAAGAAAATTCATTTCATTAATTTTCCGCATATGCTCCAGCTGAATTTCCATCCATTCCCGGAACGAAGAACTGAAAAACTATTACTGCGCCGGATGAAAGGCACCGATGCGGCGGAATTATTTTTTTTACGGTCAGACCCACGGGTTATGCAGTATATCGGGCGTGAACCCGCTAAATCGGAGGAGGAAGTAATTGAATTCATTGAAACGATCAATAAAAACATCGATGCTAACGAGACAATCATGTGGGCGATCGCTTTGAAAGAAGAACCCCACAGGTTGATCGGGAATATTACGTTATGGCAGATAAATAAGGATCATTCCCGCGCAGAGCTTGGATATTTATTGCATCCGGATCATTGGAGAAAAGGGATTATGCGTGAAGCCATACGCGCTGTGATTGAGTATGGGTTCGAGGTAATGAAGCTACATAGCATCGAAGCCAAGGTGGACTCCGGCAATAGTGGTTCTGCCCTGTTGCTCGAAAATGTTGGATTCAGCAAAGAGGGATATTTCAAGGAAGATTTTTTCTTTCGGGGAAAATATTACGATACCATGGTCTATTCATTATTGAACCATAACGAATGATCCGCGAAGCCACGGGTGCTGATATTCCCGCTATGCACACGATCCGGATGGCCGTGAAGGAAAATCGGCTTAATAACCCCGCATTGGTTACTTTAAGGGATTATGAAGAATACATTGAAAGAAGGGGAAAGGGTTGGGTACTGGAACATGATGATCACATAAGAGCTTTTGCGATCATCGATATAATAAATAAAAATGTGTGGGCCCTGTTTGTGGAACCCGCTCATGAGAAAAAAGGGTATGGTAATCAATTGCAGCAGGTCATGCTCGATTGGTATTTTAAACGATCCGGCAAACCTGTATGGTTAAGTACAGCCCCTGGCACCCGGGCAGAACGATTTTACCGAAACACAGGCTGGGCCGAAACTGGTCTGACCCTGAATGGAGAGATCCGGTTTGAAATGACTAAAAAACAATGGGAGAAAACATTTTCGGAGTGAACTGCGCCGGGCATTTTTGTTCAATAATAATAGGAGCTTGCAGCTGAAAGCTTGAAGCTTTATATTTTTTCATTATTCTTGCTTTCAATAACTTTCTGTTGAATTTAAGCGTCTTGTTTAAAATACCTTTATGACGAAGCTCCTCCTGTTCCTTTTGCCCACTTTATTGTTAGGTCCGCAGTTAATTGAGAAAGACAATGGCTTAGAATGCAAGAACATGAAACACACAGAGGTCTATGATGGTCCCTATGTCAGTTATAAAGGAGAATGGATCTATGTGCAATATATTGTTGACAACCATGGAAGTAAGCAAGCTAAAACAGACAGTTTTCCATTAAAAGATAAGGCCTCGATACAACTAACAGTAAAGGATAGCACCGGCGGCGCTTTCAGTTTTAAGCTCCAGGATAAATTGGAGAATGAAAAAAATCAATATGGTAATGTCAGCAAACAATTTGCGCTTTCCGATATAGAAGGAAACTTTCCCGCATTTAAGAAATTATTACTGGCAGGAGGGGTTATCGATCCATCATACCACTGGACTTTCGGTGATGGTCATCTTGTATTAACTGGTGATTTTTTTGATCGGGGGCAACATGTAACTGAAGTGCTTTGGCTGATCTACTCTTTAGAAGAAAAAGCCAGGAAGGCCGGGGGATATGTGCATTTTATACTGGGCAATCATGAGCTGATGAATCTTAGTGGAGATATTCGTTACGTGCATCCAAAATACCTGGCGGCTGCATCCACGCTGGGCGTGCCCTACCTGCAATTCTTTGATGCGAACACTGAACTGGGGAGATGGCTTCGAACAAAAAATATCATGGAAAAGATCGGTAACATTCTCTATGTACATGGCGGTATATCGGCCGAAATAAATAAACTCGGGTTGCCTATTGACTCCATCAACTTTATGGCCAGGCCTTTTTATCATGACAGCCTGTTTGTGTACCCGGATCCACGGATGGATACGATCATGCTCGACCAGGGACCTTTCTGGTATAGGGGCTATTATACCGGCATACCAAAAGCAACGGTCCAGCAAGTGGACAGCAGCTTTAGTCTTTTTGGTGTAAGCCGGATCGTTACTGGTCATACCGTGGTAAGCGATAAAGTATCCAAATGGTTTGACGGGAAAGTGATCAACACCGATGTTCCTCATTATAAAGGGCAATCTGAAGCCTTATATATTGAAGGCGATAAATTTTACCGGGTCAGGCCAGACGGTACAAAAGAACCATTGTAAGTATTAAGGGGTTTTTACCTGCCCCTCGCATTCGTATTATTTCCATTTAGCCCCAGTAATAAACTTCACCGTATTACGTTTAGTGGGGAAAACATTCTTGATTCTATTCAATTATTAAGGAATACCCGTTAAACTCCGGACTTACGCACCAGTCTATTGCACCGAATTAAAACAAACCCACAAGATTTATGAAAAAACAAATCCTGCGACTGACAGCTATTGCCAGTTGCATCGCTGTACTTTTAACAGCCTGCCAGAAAGATCCCGCTGAAAACAATGATTATAGCTCGGAAGCGTCCACACATTCCGATGACCAGTCCAAATTTTCCGAAGACCTCGATGATATCACCAATGATGCGGATGTTATGCTCGAAAGCACACCCTCTTTTTCGGGGCGTCCTGGTGAAGTGCAGAGCCTTTGTAATGCGACTGTTGTTATCGACACAACCAGTAATCCAAGAACGATCACCATTACCTATAATGGGTTGAATTGTTTTGGCAACATTAATCGTGTTGGTGTTGTCGTGATATCAATGCCTGCAGGCATGCGTTGGAGAAATGCAGGAGCAGCGATCACTATTACTTATACTAACCTGCGTCTTACCCGGGTAAGAGATAACAAGAGCATCACTATAAATGGTAGTCATGTATATACAAACGTTACCGGAGGATTGCTGATCAATCTTCCTGCATTGGGGACTATTAGACATACGTTGACCAGCAACGGCATGTCGGTAACTTTTGATAATAATTCACAAAGGACCTGGCAGGTTGCAAAAGAGCGCACGTTTACTTACAATAATGGTATTGTGATGAGCTCAAGAGGTATGCAAACAGTAGGAAGTGAAACGAATGTCGCTGAATGGGGTACGAACCGGTTTGGCCGGTCATTCACGACATCCACAATAACTCCAGTCGTGATCCGCCAGGATTGTAGCTTCCGGATCACCTCAGGTGAATTGAAGCATACTATTCCTGTATTTACGGCTACCGCCAGGTTTGGCCTTGATGCGCAGGGAAATCCTACCGGTTGTCCGGGAACTGGCCCTTATTACATGAAGCTGACCTGGACCGGTCCCAATGGAACGCGTTCGATCATACTGCCTTATTAATAAGTTTCAAATAATAGTAACAAAGGCTGTTCTTACGAGCAGCCTTTTTATTATTATCCAAAATTGTTTTTCCACCTTTTTGGTCAAGCAAAAAGTTGGAGCCAAAAAGTCAAGCCAATTTCCTGCCTTATGTAACTTTATTAGGCAAGGCTTTTAGCTAAAACGGACGGGCTGGCAGGCCGGCAATGCGGAGCGGTTTGGCCGGCCTTGATCATTCTTTGCTACTTTCTTTGTACCGGGACAAAGTAAGTAGGAAGCATTTTGATATAAAAACAAAAATCATGCGCCGTATAATCGCTGGATTCGCCACCAGCATAGATGGATTCATCAAGGGACCAAAAGGGGATATAGACTGGATTACCTATGATAAAGAGCAATTCAAAGAGTTGGAGAAGCAATGGGCTGAAACCGATACTATGTTTCATGGTCGCGTCACCTATGAAGAAGTGATCCAAATGCAAACCGGAAAAGGAAAACAGGCTAATCCGTTCGCCCATATGAAGCATTATGTGTTTTCAAAAACACTTCGATCGGTCGCGGATGGATTTATTCTCGTAAAAGGAGACACTGTAAAAGAAGTAAAAAGAATAAAGAGCGAACCTGGTAAAAATATTGCCGTTTTTGGGGGAGCAAACTTGTTATCCTTTCTATTAAACCATGACATGGTAGATGAATTGGTGCTGGCAATTTGCCCGGTTTTACTTGGTGGCGGTATTCGATTCTTTCCCAACCTAAAAAAAAGGATGAATTTTAAACTGACAGAATCCAAAAGCTATTCTTCGGGATTGGTGCAGCTGACTTATGAAAAGAAAGAGGTAAAATCAACCGGCAAAAAGAAATAGGCCAATTGGCAATTGGTAAATAACCCATCCTGGTCAACTTTTCAACCTGCCAAAACCTTAGGCCTAATTCCTCTATATTCGAGTTTATGAATTCACAACTGTTCACCAATATCCATCAACTGGTTGGTGTAAGAAAGGAAACGGCTTTATTGCGGGGAAAGGACCTGGCTGATCTGCCCGTGATTAAAAACGCCTGGTTGCAGGTGGAAGGCGGGAGAATAGCGAATTATGGTCCCATGGACGAACTAAAAAGCGTTGGACACAAAATCTCAACTGTTATCGACTCGAAAGGAGCAACCGTTTTACCCGCCTGGTGCGATTCACATACTCATCTTGTTTTTCCTGCAAGCCGGGAAGAGGAATTTGTTGATAAGATAAAAGGCAAAACATATGCAGAGATCGCGGCGAAGGGAGGCGGGATCCTGAATTCTGCGAAAAAGCTGGCGGAAACTTCCGAAGATGAATTATTCAGCCAGGCCTGGAGACGGTTGGAAGAAGTGAGCCGGCTGGGAACAGGGGCGATCGAAATAAAAAGCGGGTATGGGCTGACGTTGGAGGGCGAGCTAAAAATGCTACGCGTCATTAAAAAATTGAAGGAGCGCTCCAGTCTTTCCATTAAAAGCACATTTTTAGGGGCACATACTTACCCGCTTGAATATAAGGATAACCACCAGGCATACCTTGACCTGCTCATCAATGAAATGCTTCCGGTTGTCGCAATGGAAAAGCTAGCGGATTATATTGACGTTTTTTGTGAGACCGGTTTTTTTTCGCCAGAAGAAACTGAAAAAATCTGCATGGCAGGAAAGTCATTTGGGTTGAGACCAAAATTGCATGTCAACCAACTTAGTTCAATAGGAGGTGTCGAAACAGCAATAAAGCTTAATGCGTTGTCAGCAGATCATCTTGAAACAATGACAGATGCTGATATTAAGAACCTGTCAGGTTCTAATACGATGGGGACGCTGTTACCTACCGCTGCATTCTTTTTACGGATGCCATTCCAACCTGCGAGGAAATTAATAGATGCCGGGATCCCAATTGCACTAGCTTCTGATTTCAATCCAGGTTCTTCACCCAGCGGGAACATGAACCTGGTGGTGGCGATGAGTTGTATTGGCATGCGCATGCTGCCTGAAGAAGCTATTAATGCTGCGACTATAAATGGAGCTCACGCTATCGAGCTGGAGAGAGAACTGGGGAGCATTACGATCGGTAAAAAAGCAAACCTGATCTTAACCAGGCCGATGCCATCTCTGGCTTATTTACCTTATTCGTTTGGAAGTAACTTGATCGATAAGGTTTTGATTAACGGGGAATTCATATAGGTTTAAATCTTCCTGGTAAATATTTGAACCACAAAAACAAGATGACCACTAAGATACCACGAAGCTCTTAGTGAACCTTGGTGTCCTTAGTGCCTTCCTGGTTCAGTTGAAAATGGATTTTTGATTTAAAATTTCTGATACAACACCCAGCTATCATTTACAGTCGGCCTGCCAAGTCCATGTAAGAAACGGTTGAGCTTCCAAAGAAACGAAGATGAATATCTCACGGGTTTAAATCCTAAAGAATCCAGTGTATGCATTTGGGGTTTAACCTCATTATAGGTAGTGGCGATGAAACCGCCGGGAATCGTTAGTTGAAATAAGGAATCCGGGGAAAAAACTTTTTTTAACTCAAAGCCCCTGATCTCTTTTTGATAAAAAACCATTGGGACGCCGGACACGGTTTCAAAAGGAGTCCTGTAAAGACAATAAATGCGGGTTCCTGAATTTTTGAATTGTTTTCGGAGCTTATTCCCGAAATGAACGGTTTGAGAATAAGGGACAACAGTAAATAATAAGAGGAGTATAAGATTTACAACAATTGTTGCGATCAGCAGCGATTTTATAGTTATTCTAATCCATTTCATTGAATCATTGTAAAATTTCAGCAGGTATGGCATGCTCCAACCTGCCATTAATGGAAGGGCACTGAAAATAGGGTAGAGGAATCGCTCTTCTTTATGACCGATCAGGCTATGACCGAAAATAAAGAAGAGAACACTAAGGAAAACAGGGTTTTTGAAATTTCTGAATAAGCCGATCAGCATGAAAACGAATAGGATTATACTGAAAGGAGGGGCAGATATCACAGCGATGAGCGTGCCGAGATATTTTAATACACTGGAGGTACCAAACTCTGAAGCCTTATCGATAATAATATTATCATAGAAATACCGGTAAGGGGTGAGCACCCAGTTCCCATAAAAGTTCCTGTCAAGGAAAACATTGATCGCAAAAGCTACCAGGAAACCCATCAATAATAAAGGAAGGTGGCGGTATTTTTTTTCAAAGAACAACAGCCAAATCCCAAACCCCAAAATCGCTAATCCCATCTGGAAGCGAAAATAAAATGACAGGCAAAACAAAAAACCAAGGAAAAAAAGTGCCAGGGGTTTAGCATTTTCTTTTTTCGCATCATACCAGGCCAGGGCGGTGAAGAAACAAAGACCCGAGAACATCTCTGAATTAAAAAGTGTCCGGGTATATGGAAATAACCATGAGAAATTCAGAATCAACAATACCCAGTAAAAAATGTTACGTTTATCATTCCTGAAATAATGCAATGAAACCAGGTTAAAAGCAATAAATAACAATATACCGGTGATCAGCCTGAGGATCAGCAATTGGGTATAGGGATCGGTAATGCCCAGGGTTGTGCAGAGCTCGTAAAAACCTGAAAACATATACACCTGCAGGGTGGGACGAATCTGGTTACGCAATTCAAAAGCATAATGAGCCCCATTTTCATTGCCAAGCTGGTATTGCGAGAATTCAATGATGGAGAAATGCTGGTCAAAATTGGAAAAACCGATGGCAGTGATGGAAACGATCAATTGGATCATAAAGCCTGTCCCGATGATCCATTGCAACCTTCGGTCTTGTCGAACAAGTCTTATTGCCTCCCTGAACATTCCGGCAAATATAGGCTTGGGGCTATTGAATATTTAATATTTAAGATTGATTCCCGCAACCCTCATCTCGCACGCTCGCCCGTATCCCGTATCTCGAATCCCGTATCCCTTATTTCGCATGTGGGGTATCGGGAAAATTTGATGAGTGGAGTTTGATCTGAGTTGTAAACGATTATATTTAAACCATGAAACTGGCCGCAAGCATCTTGCTACTTGTCTGGACCGTTCTCCTAGTTGAGCCTGGATTTGCCAATTATGCAATGAAAGCAGAGGCCAGTTCCTGTACTAAAAAGTATAAAACGGTTGAACCGACCTGTTCCAAATCTAAATGTAGCAAGCCGGAATCGACTAAAGTACCAGCAGATTCAAAAGAAGATAAAGATTGCACAAAGAATCGTTGTAATCCACTCATGTCCTGCCCGGCGGGGAATTTTTATTTGCTGGGCTTTCCCCAACTGATCATTGCCCCTTTTATCCTGGTAAGTAAAAAGAAAGCCGCCTTCGACGATAAACGCTTGTCCAAACAGCTTTCTGAGTGCTGGCATCCTCCCGAGGTGAATTAATGGTTCCCATTAATTCATTTATTAATCAAAAAGAAAAAACATGAAAAATCTACTGGTAGCAATACTGGCTTTTTCTTTATTGTCCCTGCCTGCCATGGCAGCCAGCGATGGAGGTAAGAAGAAAAAAAAGAAGGCCAAAATGGAGTGTAAAAAGGACAGCAAATGCAAAGTGGAAAGCTGCGACCCGAAGAATTGTGATCCCAAGGATTGCGATCCGAAGTGTTGCCAATTCCCAGTTTGTCCAAAGGAGAAATCTGCAGCAGTAGCGACTGCGGAGAAACAATAAATGTTGATTAAACATTTGAGCCACTCTCGATAGGGGGTGGCTTTTTAATTTAACCACGGCAAATACGGGGAACACGGTTGAGAAATTTGTGGGTTTGAAGGTTTAGAATTTCTTTCTCATTTCTAATTCCTAATTCCTTATTTCTAATTCCTTATTTATAACTGCATCTATATCTTCGCTTCCAAACCTGGTTTATGCCCCCCATTATCGAATGCGTTCCCAACTTTAGCGAAGGAAGAGATTGGAATATCATTAAGCAAATCACTGATCAAATAGAATCGGTGGAAGGGGTTCGACTTTTGAATGTGGACCCGGGCAAGACCACGAACCGCACAGTCGTCACATTCGTAGGAGATCCTGAATCAGTTAGTGAAGCGGCGTTTCGAGCCATCCAAAAAGCGGGCGAATTAATTGATATGAGCAAACATCAGGGAGAACACCCCCGTATGGGAGCTACGGATGTTTGTCCACTTATACCTGTCTCCGGAATTACTATGGAAGAAACGGCTAAGTATGCTCAGCGATTGGCAGAAAAAGTGGGAAAAGAGTTGAAAATACCTGTTTATTTATATGAAGCGGCACAATCGAATAAAGAAAGAAGTAACCTGGCTGTAATAAGGGCCGGTGAATATGAAGGATTTTTTAAAAAGATCAAGCAACCTGAATGGAAACCGGATTTTGGCCCGGACGAATTTGATGCTAAGCGAGGGGCCACGGTCATTGGCGCCAGGGATTTTTTAGTTGCTTATAATGTCAATTTAAATACAACTTCAACCAGAAGGGCGAATGCGATTGCGTTTGATGTAAGAGAAGCAGGGAGAAAGGTTAAGGTTAAGGTTGAGGTTGAGGGGAAAATGGTAGAAAAAGAGCAGGTACAACCAGGGAGTTTGAAATGTGTGAAAGCGATCGGCTGGTATATTGAAGAATACGGGATCACGCAGATATCGATCAATCTTACTAATCTCAATGTCACACCCATTCATATTGCTTTCGATGAGGTCTGTAAAAAAGCAGAAGCGCGGGGGATACGTGTCACGGGTTCTGAGTTGGTCGGATTAGTACCATTAAAATCCATGTTGGATGCAGGGAAGTATTTTTTGCGTAAGCAAAAAAGATCCACTGGGGTTTCAGAGAAAGAATTGATCCGGATCGCAGTCAAATCGATGGGACTTGATGAACTTGCCCCATTCAAACCAGCGGAAAGAATAATTGAATATATGTTGAAGAAAAAAGAAGACAGCCGGCTTGTTAGCGCTTCGCTAAATGAATTTGCTGATGAAACAGCCAGCGAATCACCCGCTCCGGGAGGCGGATCGATCGCTGCTTATGTCGGCGCATTGGGTATTTCACTGGGCACCATGGTCGCTAATTTATCCTCGCATAAAAAAGGTTGGGATGATCGCTGGGAAGAATTTAGTAATTGGGCTGAGAAAGGACAACGGGTGAAAGACGAATTGATGAAGCTGGTTGATGCAGATACCCGGGCGTTTAACCTGGTAATGACCGCAATGGGTCTGCCGAAAGGAACTGATGAAGAAAAAGAGATACGATCGAAAGCTATTCAGGAAGCGACAAAGATCGCTATCGAGGTCCCTTTTAAAGTAATGGAACAATCCATGGAAGCTATGCCGATCATAAAGGCAATGGCTGAGACTGGCAATCCGAATTCCGTTTCAGATGCTGGTGTGGGAGCGCTTTGTCTTCGCAGTGCAGTACTGGGAGCCTTTATGAATGTGCGCATTAATGTTCCGGGAGTGGAGGATAAGGCGTTTATCAATGATCTTTTGAAAAGGGGAGAGGAAATGCAGAAGAAGGTAGCTGAAATGGAGAAAGAGATCCTTGATATTGTAAATAGTAAGATAGGGGTATAGGTCTGAACCACTTAGACACATAGTCCCCAAATTGATTTCACATTGAAAATTCAAATAGCAAAAACTATGTGAAAAACTATTGTTTTCTATGATCCTGCGTGGTTCAATAATTTCACACCACGGCGCAACGACGCAACGTCCATCGTAACGAAGTACCTAGCCACAAAAGTCACAAGGCCAGGTATATACTCTAGATTCACGACTATTGACTATCGACTTTTGGCATCCCCCGAAATAGTATTTCGTCCTTTTCCGAAATTGAATACATTTAATACCCAAACCATTAAACTACCAGCATGTTCCTTTATCTTCTCGATGTAGGAACCCGTGAATACGGCGACTGCATCATCGTCCACAATGACGAAAAAAAGATCCTGATCGACGGAGCGCATAAAGGCGATTCAGCGTTACTCAAGAAACAAATCAAGGGCATCTTCAACCAGGAGGCTCCCTATCCCGGGATGGTCTTTTAAAGAGAAAGTGTCTGCCAAGGCTTCAAAGTCCGTTCTTAAATCGGTTGTTCAATCCAAATTGGATATCGATTCCTATAACCAGAAATATGTCGCCCAGGAAAAAAAGAAAGACTTCACTGATAGTTCCAAACAAACGAAACTAAATGATAAAAGCTGGAGAATGGTGAAAAAGGAGACCAAGGAAAAAGATACAGATATTCCGGAAGATCCCAGGGCAGGATTCTATGATGCAGAATGTAATGAGGTTACATCTCAAGGTTAAAAAATCCCTCGCCAGGACGCTAAGTCACGAACTTAGAATACGCCAAGAAATCAATCTTCGTCTTAGCGTATCTTTACGCCCTTGCGTGAAATCCTGCTAAATTGCAGTCGTGGAAAAACCTGTTGTCAATCCCTCACACGATAAATACAAACCGGTGCTGCCCATACAGCACCTGAAGGTGTATAGAAAGCCGGAGATTTTATCATTAACGAGGATCCGCCGATTTGAAACCAAATTGGGAGAGCGGGTGCTTATTTGCAACGATACAGATCATCTTGAACAATGTATTGCCGGGTCATCGGCGCGGTTTGTTCTGTTTGGTATCCCCGAAGATCTGGGAGCTAAGGGAAATTTAGGACTAGGAGGTACGGATACACTCTGGATACCTTTTCTTCAGAGTTTTCTAAACATCCAGAGCAATGATTTCCTCGATGGCGCCGAAATATTATTGGTGGG
>Ga0196964_10000438_pt1 | contig 26213 bp, 25 predicted proteins | sample S1_10metaG_FD_148615 | JGI IMG/M metagenome (GOLD analysis project Ga0196964, IMG submission 148615) | Soil microbial communities from Anza Borrego desert, Southern California, United States - S1_10 | ecosystem: Environmental > Terrestrial > Soil > Desert | place: USA: California | collected... | reverse complement strand
TTGGTCTTGATGCCGTCGATCAGGCCTGCGGCCAGTGCCTGTTTCGCGGTGTACGGGCCTTTCTCGATCCAAGCCTTGCCGGCCGCAGCGTCCTTGCCACGTGCCGCGCCGACCTGCTCGCACAACTGCGCGTACCAGTCGTCGATCAGCCAGTTCATCATCTCCTGCAGTTCTTTGCTCGGCCCAGGGAAGAGCAGCGGTTCGGCCGCGCCTTTGTACGCGCCGACATGCATCATGTCGGCCTGGATGCCAAGCTTGTCGAGCGTGCCCTTAAGGAACCACTGCCGCGCGTGAATTCCGGTCAGCATGATGCCGCCGTCAGGATTCAGATAAACCTTGTCGGCGGCGCTGGCGAGCAGGTACGGCAGCGTGTCGAGTTCCTCCGCCGTCGCGATGAGCGGCTTTCCCGCCGCCTTGATCTTCTTGATCGAGTCGCGCAGCTCGGCGAGATGCTCCCATTCCAGCGCAGGCTGATTCACGATGAGAAGAACGCCGGAGACCTGGTCGCTCTCGGCGGCCAGCTTCAGGCGCCGCGCGAGCTCGCGCACGCCGATGCTCATCTGATCGCTGCCGAAGAGCGGGATGTTCAGCTCCATGTCCGAGTCCTGCTCCTCGACCAGGCCGGAGAGCGTGAACACGACAGCCTTCTTTTCGGGCGCGTCTTCAGCACGCAACGTGGTGGGGAAGAACGCGAGCAAACTCAACGACAGCACTGCAATCTGGCGAATCATTTCGAGAGTTCTCCTTGATCTGGCTTATCGCCCGGTCAGATGCATAACCGCTAAAGCAGCGTACGGGTCAACGAAGTCTCGCCAAGTACGATATTCGCATCGATTTATAATCAGCAGCCCACTGTGTGCGTCCCTGCACTCGGCAGGTGGTATATTGATGGTAGGGGTGGGTATGAAAAAGCACCGCGTAGTGATTATCGGAGGCGGATTTGGCGGGCTTTACGCCGCGCAGTCGCTGCGCCGTGCCAAAGACGTAGAAGTCACGCTCATTGACCGCCGCAATTTTCACCTCTTCCAGCCGCTCCTTTACCAGGTTGCGACCGCCGGTTTATCGCCCGCCAACATCGCCGCGCCGCTTCGCGCCGTTCTCAACAAGCAGAAGAACGCGCGCGTGCTCATGGCCGAGGTCACCGGCATCGACGCGAATGCGCGCGAAGTCATCTTGAAAGAAGGCGACCGCGTCCCCTATGACACGCTGATCGTCGCTACCGGCGCGCGCCACGACTACTTCGGCCACCCCGAGTGGGAGCGCATCGCGCCGGGTTTGAAGACCATTGAAGACGCAACCGCGATCCGGCGGCGCATCTTCGAGAGCTTCGAGCTCGCCGAGCGCAGCAGCGATCCGGAGCAGATCCGGCAACTGCTCACGTTCGTGATTGTCGGCGCCGGACCGACCGGTGTGGAACTCGCGGGCGCGCTCTCGGAGATCACTCGCGACACCCTGCGTCACGACTTCCGCCGCATCGATCCGCGAACCGCGCGGATCGTCTTGGTGGATGCCAGCGACCGCGTACTCGGCGCGATGCATCCGGAGCTCTCCGAGAAAGCGCGCGCGCAGGTGGAACGCCTCGGGGTCGAAGTGCTGACGAACGCCAAGGTCGTCGATCTCAAAGAGGGGCAGGTGTCGCTCGTTCGCGACGGCAAGGAAGAAGTCATCCGCGCGAACACGATCTTGTGGGCCGCCGGCGTGCGCGCCTCGCCGCTGGGCCAGATCATCGCCGACGCGACCGGCGCGAAGCTCGACCGCGCGGGCCGCGTCCTGATCGAACCGAACCTCGGTGTCCCCGGCCATCCTGAGATCATGGTGATCGGCGACCTTGCGCGCCTGGAACAGGACGGCAAGCCGTTGCCCGGCGTGGCGACCGTCGCGATGCAGCAGGGCGAGTACGCTGCACGCCGCATCCGGGAACAGCTTCGCGGCCAGGCTCTGCCGCCGTTCAGGTACCACGATAAGGGCAGCATGGCGACGATTGGCCGCGCGGCCGCAGTGGCCGACATCAAAGGCTTCCGCTTCAGCGGCTACTTCGCATGGATCTTGTGGCTCTTCGTTCACCTGATGTACATCATCGCGTTCGCCAACCGCATTCTGGTGATGGTGCAGTGGGCGTGGCAGTACCTGACGTTCGGCCGCGGCGCGCGACTGATCACCGGAGAAGAGCGTGAAAATCCGCCGCTTCCCGCCCCGCCCGGAATCGCGAAAGCCGAAAGAGAACCGCCGCGCCCGGCGACAGGGGACGAGTCACGGCGGCTGCACAGGACTGGCGTTTAACGTTTACCTGGAGCGCGCGTGTTTCTTACCCGACGCGTCGCGCCCCTTGATGCCCGTGTTCTTGTCTTTCACCCGTTTCGAACGGTCCGCGGTGGCGCGAGCGCGGCGCTCCTGTGGAGGCGGCGGGAGCTCGGAATCATGGAACTCGTCGTGCGCCTTGTCGCCGCGCGGCTCGGATGGCGCGCTCGGGTTCTGCCCCATGTCGCGTGAAGGCTCCTGCTCCTGCTCCTCAAGCCACGCCGCGTTCACCTTTTCAGCTTCGCCGGCCATCTCCGCATGGACGTGTTCACGATCCACTTCCGGCCGCGCAGCCTCCTGCGGATCCTGAGCCGTACGGCTGCGCAGGTTGCCGTCGATGTTCTCGATGTCTTCCTTCGCAAGTTCGTCTTTCCGTCTGCGTTTGGCCATTGGCTCACTCATCCTTCCTGCTCGTTTTGGTCTGGCTGCGCGATTTCTGCCCGCCTTTACGCGGCCCACTCTGCTGCTGTCCGCGCCGGCCGCGAGGGGTGGTCTGTTTCCTGCCGCCGCGCGCGCCGCCTTTGCGAGAAGCGCCTTTGCGTGTCGAACTTCCCCGCGCCGGCGGCCGCTTGTGCAGCGTCTCCAGCACCTCGGTTTCATTCTCGTAGTCCTGCGGCTTGATCTCATCTCCGCTGCCGGCGCGCTCCATCGCAACATCTTCCGCCGGGGGCGCGGGCTCCTGCTCAGCTTCAGCCTGCGTCTCAGGGTGAACGGTGTCCTCAGCCTGCTCTTCGGCCCGAGCCATCTCCGGCTCCGTGACCTTCTGTTCTTCAGCTTCGTTCGGTCGCTCGGGCTCGTCGTGCTTCTCCTGCTGCTTCGCGGGGATCTTGGGTTTGCCTTGTTCTTCAGGCTCGGCCGTATCGATCATTTTTAGTAACTCCTCATTCAACCAGACGTGATTCGCTGTTCGTTTGTCTTGCGGCGCGGATGTTTGGACTTTCTACGCGTCGCTGTTGCGCCTTTCGGGCGGGCACGGTTGGAGACTTCAAAATGCGCGTCGCTCCGTCCGGCTTCACGCGACGCGTAAGCGATGCCGGTGCGGTTGGATGCGCGCCCGTGTTTTTCGTTCTGCTGCGCAATCTTGGTGTACGAACCGCGTGTGCTGCGCTTCGGATTGCTGACGCTGCGTTTCTCGAGCATTGTTCTCTCCTCAGGTAGAGCGGTGGGGCAGACATTCCTGTCTGCCCAAGAACAGGAGCGAAGCTCACCTTAATGGTGCGCCTCCGTCGCCATGCGGCGATCGGCTTCGTTTTCAGCTTCTTCCTTCGACCAGCCGTACCTCTCCTGCAGCTTGCCGACGAGCTTGTCCCACGAGCCGCCGATATAGGTCAGATCATCGTCTGTCAGCTTGCCCCACCACTGCTTCATGCTGCCCTTCACTTCGTTCCAGCGGCCTTTGAAGATATCCATGTTCATCGCGGACTCCTTTCACTAAAGCGATGTTGCGACGAGAGCCGCGTCCGCACGCGGCATCGGTGACTGGTTGGTGAATTTCGGCAGGTCGTCGAAGTCGCCGCGCAGCGCCTTGAGCGCGTACTTCTCGGCATTGATCTCATCGCGTGTGCGGAAACCCAGGCGCCTCAAAACCGGAATGGGCGGGCACCAGCCTTGAACGCCATGCAGCAGCAGGAAGGACATCACGCCAACAGGCAACGCGAGCCAGCGCCGGTCATGAAGGATCCCGAGTGTCAATCCGGTGAGGGCAAGGGTGGGCGCGTTGACTTCAATGACGCGCTCAATGTCCCATTCGCGTTCAAGTTCTTCGATGCGGCGTGAGATATCACTCTTCGACATCCGAGAATAGCGTTGCACACTGTCTTCAATGCAGCGGTCGATCTTTGCATTCACATGAGGCGCCGTATGGGCGCGAACGCGGTCGGGATAAAGAAGCATAAGCGCACTGCCTCCCCATGGAGGTAGAGCAAACGCGAGCCCGAACGGAAAGCACGCCCTTAAAATGAGCGGGGCGCACTCGCGTGCGCCCCGCTGCGGATCAAGCCGGGCGTTAATTGTCTGCGCTAGAAGTTCTTGCCCTTCGCCTGTCCGTTCTTCACCGTGTACTTGAACGTCACCTGCTGGTCGCTGAGCGTGACCGTCTCGGTCACGGCGCCAGTCGCGGCATCCGTCTTCGTCGCGGTGACCTTCAGCGGCACGGTGACCTCGTATTCGCCATCTGCCGTTTGCAGCGGAAAGAGCTGTTCCAGATTCAGGCCCGTAGCCTTGATCTGTAAGATGCCGCCGTTGGCGGTGAGCTTTGCATTGAAGGGCGTGGTCACCTTGCCTTTCTCGTCGGCAGTGCCCGAGAACGTCGCCGAGCCAACGATGAAGTTCACCGTGTAGCCCGCGAGGTTGTCGTTCTTGGATTTTGCCCCGCTTTCAGTCAGGCTGTTAATGCCGCTGCCCGTGTCCAGTTTGGCAAAGAGGCGGCTCGAGGCGCCACTGTCGCCAATAGCGGTCTTAAAGTCGATCTTCGTGCGGCCCTTGCCGACGCCGGCGGCGTTCGCGGGTAGAGCCACGAGCAGAGCCAGCAGCAGGGCTGCCCCAAACACGCTGCGATTGAGCATGACAATCATCCTCCAGAAATGGGTCGTCGGAAGCTACAACGAGTGTTGCGGCATTTGGTTGGTCGAAAACTTTGATGCAAGTCGTTTCTTGGGCTGATTTTACGTAGACTTTCTTAGTAAACCTCGTGACCTGCCCAGACACGCAGCCCATTCCAATGTCTCATACTATTGTATAGTGACCTCGATATTATTTGACTGTTCATAATCCACATGATATTCCTTAATCACACTACAAGGAGACTTGGCACGTGGGAAAAAAGCTGAAAGCTCAAACATCGGGTGCGCCGACGAGAGTCGCTGATGAAGAACTCATCGACATCGAGCAGGCCATTGAGCGGCTCAAGACCAGCCGTCCGACCTTCTACCGCTGGCTGCGCGAAGGCAAACTCAAAGGGATGAAAGTCGGCCGGCAGTGGCGCTTCTATCCCAGTGAGATCGAAGCGTTCCTGAAAGGCGAAGCTCAGCGCGTGGAAGCGGGTCCCGACATGACCGCGCTGATTAAGCAGCTCGAGGAGTTCCAGAAGAAGCGCACCGGCACGGGTACGCCTTCAGAAGCGAGCAATGTGGTCGCGGCGGCGAATCTGCTGCTGCTCATCTCCATCGGTCTGCGCGCGTCCGACATCCATCTGACGCCGCTGGTCGCCGTAGACGGGCTCAGCAAGATCGGTGTCATCAGCTTCCGCCTGAACCGCGAACTCGAAACTGTGGCCGAAGTGGAGCTGAAGCAGTTCCGCGCTCTGCTGGAACGTCTGAAGCTGCTCGCGCACTTCGACATGCAAGACAAAGTCTCTGCGCAGAGCAACCGCGTTGAGATCACCGTAGGTGGGAAACAGTACGATCTGCAGATGAACCTGCTGCCGACCTCTTACGGCGAATCGCTGACCATCCGCATCCTGCCCAAAGAGGTCGGCACCTTGGTGCTCGAGAAGATGAGGTTTTCGAAGACCGTGACCGATCGTGTGCGCGCTTTCCTGCGCCGTGCGTGGGGCATGATGATCGTGACCGCACCCTCAGGCTCGGGCAAGACCACTGTCATGTATGCATGCCTCAATGAGCTCGCCAGCCCGAAACGCAAATGCATCACTGTCGAATCCATTGTGGAAGTCTCCCTGCCCTGGGTGATGCAGGTGCCGGTGTCCGCTCAGGCAGGAATGGCGGCAGCGTTGCGCGGCGCGCTTCGGGCAGATCCAGATGTGATCATGGTGGGTGAACTGCGCGATGAAACGTCTCTCAAGATGACGATGGACGCGGCGCTCGGCGGGCACCTGGTGCTCACCAGCCTGCACACGGATGAAGCCGCGAGCGCGCTGCGGCGGCTTGTGGATGCAGGGGCCGATCCGTTCATCGCAGCCGAGGCTACCAAGCTGATCGTGGCGCAGCGCCTGGTCCGCCAGCTTTGCGCCGAATGCAAACGCACCGCAAAGCCGTCCGAACGCGCGCTCGCCGCAGCCTCCGAACTGGCGCGTCTGGGCGGGTTGAACTGGGACTCCCTCACGAAGAAATTTCACGAGCCCGCCGGCTGCAACGCATGCGCCCGCACCGGCTATGCCGGCCGCTTGCTCATTGCTGAGGCGCTTGAGATATCGCCGGAGATCGCAGGAGCGCTGCGCCGCAACGCCAGCGCTGAGGAGCTGCGTGCGCTCGCAGTCGGACAAGGGATGGTGACGCTCGCCGCCGACGGCGTACGGTGCGCAGCCGAAGGATTGACCACGCTGGAGGAGGTCTTCCGCAGCGCGCCCATTCCGGCGACGGTCACCGCGCTTACTTCTTGATTGCCGAGCAACGCAACGTGACTCCGCGCATGATGATGTCATCCGGGCGCTCGGCGTCGACCTTGATCGCCTTGCGTACGGTCTTCTCGCCGGGATTCAACGTCAGCGCGGCGCTCTGCTCTTCTTCTCGCCGCGTTCCGTGCGCCAGGCGCGTGTAGTGCCACTCGGTGTTCAGCACCACGTTCTCCTGTCGATCAGCCTGCAGATAAACATCGTTCTGCCCCGGAAGCAGACGCGGCAGCGCGTGCATGTTCACCTGATAACCGACGTGAACATGCAGCCCGCGGCAGCGCAGGATCGGTTGCGGCGACTGCGAGGAAATATCCAGCCGCAGCCAGAACTCCTGTAGGTTCCGCACGCCCGGCACGTCGGATGGTCCGACCGTGAGGATCTTCGGCGGTGGCGAGTTCTTCCAGTAGATCGGATGCAGGCTCTTCCCCGCGTCGGGCGAAATCGCCAGCCCCACAGTGTCAGCACCGGTCATGTCAAAAGCGGTGTTCAGCCGCAGCCAGCTCGCCAGATACGGAAGGCGGATGTGCCACCAGATCTCGCAGTGCTTGCGCGAACCCGCCGGACGAACGGTGCCGTTCTCAAAGACAGCGTGCGCGTTTGACCACGTCGCGTCCGCTCCCTGGCGCAGCGGCTCCCAGCGCATCACGCCGCAGCCCTGCCAGCGCACGGCCTGCCCGCCGGCAATGCCGCTCAGATCGGTCGCTGGCCACATGTAGTGTTTCCAGAATGGCGCATGCTCGGGATAACGCACCTTGCCGTCTTCATCGTACATGGAGATGTCACAATGCGTGCCACGGCTGTTCTCAGCGCGTGGCGCGAGTTCCGGAATCTCCGGACGCCACAGCGCGGAGAAACTCTGCCCCGCGCGCAGGTCGTAGCGCAGCTCGCGCCCTGAGGGTGGCTGGACAACGTCGAGCGCATCGTGGACCTGGTAGCGATGGAGAATGCCTGAACGCTCCGGATGGTTGCCGAGTCTCGACGGACCGCCGGGGCGCGGGTTGGTCACGAGGTCCGGGTTCTTCGCGAGTTCCTCGCACGACGCCACTTCCCCCGCCTCGTTCGTGAAGTACCAGCCGATGAACGGATCGAACGCGTGCCAGCCTTCGTTGCCGTCGAGGCCCTTGTACCAGACTTCATAAAAGGTGTGGCCGTTGTTGAACGCCCCCACGCGCCGCGCCTTTACGCCGGCGGACTGGAGGGCTTCCGCGGCGACCCATCCCCAGCCGGTGCACTCGTTGTGGCCCCACGACGTGAACAGCAGGGTCGGGTCAGCGCTGTGAATGTACGTGCCCAAGCCCGGAAGTTTCAGGTTCGGCCCGCGGCACATGCAACGCTGAAACCAATTATAAAAGGCGAGCGCCTTGTCGCGGTCGGTCTTGCAGTTCTCGATGCGGAAGACATCGCGCGCGAATGCGCCCGGCGACGAACCCGAAGGCCATTGATCGTTCCCGAACCACACGCCGCTCGCGCGCATTTTGGAGGGCCCCCATCCACTCGCTGCACAGGACTCGTCTATTGTACAACATGCAATCACAGGAGGCAAAGCCCCGCCGTGTTCGATTTCACGCCACGCGGCTATCTGGCCCACTTGCAATATATGAACTGCGTTCAAGCGGCATGGACCGCCCGACCCGCGAAGTGAGCCATCATCTCCGGGTCGTGCGAGCAGAAAGCTTGCACCATCCCGCGCGCCCCGGCGGACTGCATCAGTTCGCGCAGCCGCTCCTGGTTCGCCAGCCGCCACCGTCGGTTGTACTGAAAGATGTTCTGGTACGCGCGCAGGCCGAGCGGGCAGTGGCGCTGGGGCGTCTCGAGTTCGCCGTGCCAGAACGCCGCGTCGCCACAGTTGAGCAGCCAGTGGCCGCCGCCGGTCTCGATGGCGACTCCGCAATGTCCGCGCGAATGACCGACGAGCGGGATCAGCAGGATGTCCGGCGGCAGGCCGTTCAGGTGCCGCACCGCGTTAAAGCCGTACCACTTCTCGCCGCCGCCATGCGCACTGTCGTACACCTGCCACAGATCGTGGCCGTGGTACTGGCGAGGCGCATAGCGCATGCGGCTTCGCGCGCTGCGGCGCGAGAAGGCCTCTTCATATTCCGGCCCGTAGACATGCACCGTCGCGTGCGGGAAATCTGGCAGTCCGCCGGCGTGGTCGAAGTCCAAATGTGTCAGCACGATATGGCGCACGTCGCTGGCGTGAAAACCCAGCGCCCGGATCTGATACAGCGCGGTCTCTTCCTCGCGTAATCGCGGCCGATTGAGCGCACGCCAGAGATTGCCCGGCAGCGAGCGCTGCGGGTCGTGGACATCGGCCATGCCGAGACCCGTATCGACCAACGCAAGTCCGCTGGGAAGTTCGAGCAGAAGGCAGTGACAGACGAGCGTTCCCGAGTGAAATATGCCGCCATGCCCGTTGATAAACCGTTCGCCCAGCGGGCAGAACGTCCCGCAGTTGAGATGATGAATGCGCATGCTGATGAGATCTCCCGACACGCGAGAGATTCAGCGAGCAATTCGGAGACCTCCCTCCCAAGAGCCAACACAAAGGCACTAAGACACAAAGAGGGAGGAACGAGGAAGGGCGCAGGGGCAGCACGAACTCAAAGTTTCCTGGTCTTCGTGCCTTTGTGTCTTGGTGTTAGCCGTTGGGAGGGTGACTTCACTTCGCCGGCAGCACCATCCCTGACTCGGCGTCGATGCTGAACGGCCCCGCTCCCGGCGGAATTCTCAGCAGCGTGTAGGGCCCGGTGGCTTCCGCGTTCGGCGGGGGCTCGTGCTCGCGCCCCTGCTGGACGATGTAGTAGTTGTGAGCACTCAGCTCGGATTTGTAGCTCGTCTCCGAACGGTATGGGATGACTTCATCGGCGGTAACGACAACCGCCGTGACATAGTTGCCGTCCTTGATGACCAGGCTCCCGCGGCGATACGGGTTCAGGCGTACGAAGCAGCGCTCAGGCCCATCGAGGAAAACCATCAGGTGGTACGAAGTGAGGTTCTCGACAGCGAGCACCGACATGCCTTTGACCAGCGATGGCATCGTCAGCACGGGCTTCTGCATCGATTTGGACGGCGTGTTGCGCATGACTTCGAGACCCTTGTCCATCGCCTCCTGGCCGGCCTTGGCCGCGGACGGATCGCCAGGAAGGGCGTCGGCGAGCAGGCTGAGCAGGAACACCCGTGTCATCGGCTTGTCTTTGGCCTCGTCGGCGGCGTACTTCAAAGCGACGCGGAGTTCTTCGCGGAAGGGATCGTCGGACTTCGGGGCGCCGATCTCCGCGACATAAAAGCCGCAGAGATCGTTCAGCGAGCTGAGATCTTTGCGCGCCTGTGCCGCGCGAACGGCGTTCTCGATGGCGTCCTTGATCCGTTTCGCGGCCGTCGCGTTCTTCGATTTGCGCAGGACCGGACGGATATCATCAAGCACGCCGCGCGGGTTCTTCTGCAGGGATGCGAGCATCTGCAGGATGCGGTTCTCTTCAGCCTGAAGGCGCTCGGCTTCTTCGGCGTCCTTGAGCGCTTTGAGCATCGCGCCGCCGGTGGCGCCCTGCGGTGGAAAAAACTTGCCGCTCTGGATGCGGTGCTCGAGAAGATTGACGCGCTGCTTCGCATCAGTGGTTTCGGCGTTGATCTCGGCAACGATGGCAGAGGGGACATCCTTCCACGGGTCGGCACCCTTGTCGCAGTCGATGCGCCAGAGCTTCGCGATGGTCCAGTTGTGCTGGCTCAGGACATTCTTCGCCTGCGAAACACGTCCTGCGGCAAGGTGTTCGCGCGCGATTTTTACCTCGATCTCGGCGAGCTTCTGCGTGGCTTCCACGAGACGCTCGGGCTTGACCGGCGGGACGCGGCGCGGATTGGTGACGTTGTTCAGCAGGCGCACGGCGGCCTCGGGTTGCGCGCCCATGACCTTCCCGGCGGCGATCTTCTCGCTGAGCTTGATTGTGTTTTCGTCGAGCCGCTCGAGAAGCATCTTCCGCTGCGAGTCGTACGGTTCGCCATGCAAGGTGGTTGAGGTCGGCACACCCTTCTTGTCGTAAGTGACTTTCATCTCAGCCGTCGCGTGCCCCATGGTGTAGAAGGCCTGCGCTCGTTCGTAGGCGGCGGACTTGAAGGCTTCGTCGCCGAGTTTCAACAACTCCATCGTGGACCATTCCTCGCTGCACCAGCGGCGGAAGTCGGATGAAAGATAGCGTTCCCCGCGCCGGGCCTGCATCGCGCCTTCGAACGGTGCGGCCTCGAGCAGATGGGCGCGGCCTTTCTCACGGTCGCCTCTGTCGCGCTTGTAGCGCTCCATCAGGTAGGCTGAGTACTTCTCCGCGATCCATTCGGGCTCGAGGCCGCGGGGCGTGGAGATCAGATCAGCAAAGAGCGCGTCGACAGCGGTATAGTCCGCATGATCCATGGCGAGCTTCACGCGCTTCTCAACCATCTGCGTCATGGGCGCGCGGAAGTTGTTCGCGAAGTCGTTCGGCGACTCGGCATAAGCCTCTTTCAACAGGCGGTCGGCCGTGGCGAAATCATCCTTGTTGAGTGCGTTCATCAGCAGGTCGCGCCGTGATGAACGCCAGCGCTCCATGACCGAACGCGTCTCGTATGCATCAGGCGCAAGCGATTGGAGCTCTTTCGCCAGCGGTCCGGCGGCGTCGAAGTTCTTCTCGCTCATCCGCTTCTCGAAGCATTTCTGCAGTGCGCGCTTGAGCCGTTCGCTGGCCTGGATCTTCTCCTCGGTGTCGTCGGAGGCTTTCAGAAGTTCGCGCGTTTTCTTGAGCGCCTCGTCGGGCTGCGAGAAGACGAGCTTGTCGATCTCCTGGATGGCGCTGCTGGGCTTTTTCGCGCCGGCATCGCCGGGCGGAAGAATGGGCTCGCTCTCGCGATGCGCGCCCATTTCCTCGATCAACTGCTGCTGCCGCGCGCTCTGGTACCACATCAGCGCGACGCAAACGATGAGCATGAATCCGGCGAGAAAAACGCGGGCTGATCGCATAAGCGCCTCCGACTGCACGGCATCAACGTATCGATGAATTATCCGCCTGGAGCGCGGAACGCGGCAAGTAAAAAGAAACTGCCCGTTTACCACCGGGCAGCAAGTTTGGAGCAGATGGGACGAACTTTGTTCAGACCGTCATCACTTCCTTGGATTTCTTCTCGAAGTGGGCGTCGAGCATCCCTTCGTGTTTCTTGGTCAGTTCGTTGACTTCTTCTTCGGCCTTTTTCTCGGCGTCCTCGCCCACCCCGCTCTTGCCCTTGATCTCCTTGAGCGAGTTCAGCGCGTCGTGGCGGATCTTGCGGATCGTGACCTTGTGCTGTTCGAGACGCTCCTTAATGAGCTTCACCGTCTTCTTGCGGTTCTCTTCGGACATCGGCGGGAAGTTCAGGCGGATGATCTTGCCATCGTTGCTGGGAGTGAGACCGAGGTTCGCGGCGTTGATGCCCTTTTCGATCTCCTTGATCGTCTTCGGGTCGAAGGGCTTTACGACCAGCATGCGCGCGTCGGCTTTCGTGATCAGCGCGACGGAGTTGAGCGGAACGACGCCGCCGTAAGCGGGGATGTCGACGTGGACGTGCTCAACCATCTCGGTGCTGGCCTGGCCCGAGCGCACGCCCTTGAGATGCTGATCAAAGTCCGTGACGGACTTGATCATGCGTTCTTCGGCGTCCAATAAAATTTCGTCGATGTCCATGTCTACTCCTTACGACGACACCAGTGATTCAGCGCGCAACTAACTACTTCACCACAGAGACACAGAGAACACAGAGGCCGCAGAGATGAGACTCAGGCGATCTGCTCTAACAAATTTCTTCTCTGTGATCTCTGCGCCCTCTGTGTCTCTGTGGTAAAGTAGTTAGTTTGACTTCTCCTCGCCGTGCACGATCGTGCCGATGTTCTCGCCCATCACCGCGCGGCGGATGTTGCCGGGCTCTTTCAGCGAGAACACCAGGATCGGCAGGTTGTTGTCCATGCACAGGCTGATCGCCGTCGTATCCATGACGTTCAGGCGATCGCGCAGCACGGTCATATACGTCAGGCGGTCATATTTCTTGGCGTTCTTGTTTTTTGCCGGGTCGGAGTCATAGACGCCGGCAACCTTGGTCGCCTTCATCAGGACCTCGGCTTTGATCTCCATGGCGCGCAGCGCGGCCGTCGTATCAGTGGTGAAGTACGGATTCCCGGTGCCGCCCGCGAGGATCACGACGCGACGCAGTTCCAAGTGTCGCAGCGCCTTTCGTCGGATGTACGGCTCGCAGACCTCTTCGGCCTTGATCGCGGACATCACGCGCGTTTCGGCGCCGAGGCTCTCGAGCGCGTCCTGCAGCGCGAGCGCGTTCATGATCGTCGCGAGCATGCCCATATAGTCGGCAGTCGCGCGGTGCAGCAGTCCGGTCTTGCTGGCCGCATCGCCGCGGATGATGTTGCCGCCGCCAATCACGACGGCGATCTCAACGCGGTCCTTGAGTTCGACGATCTGTTCGCAGAGACTCTGGATCTGCCCCGGATCGATGCCCTTGCCCGAGTCTCCGCCGAGCATCTCGCCCGAGAGCTTCAGAATGATGCGCTTGTAAGCGGGTTCGCGAGTATCACCAACGGCGGGCATGAAATCGGATTTGGACGGCTTGGGCTTGCTCAAGTCGATCGATGCAACGGGCTTTTTGGCGCTGACGCTCGGATCGTCCTTGGTAGGCATGCAACGTCCCTCTCGTGAACAACCGATTTGCAGTTTGCGATTTTCGATTTGCGATTGAACAGCCTTATCGATCGCGCGTCGCAGTGTTGACGATCAGCGCTGTTCGTTCAATCGCAAATCGCAAATCGCAAATCGACATTTGCAAATCACAGGACTCCGACTTGGAAGCGCACGAAGCGCTTCACCGTCGCTCCGCTCTCCTTCAGCACCGCTGCCACCGTCTTGTTGCCGTCCTTATAGTAGGGCTGGTCGGGCAGCACGATCGAGCCGTAGAATTTGTTGATCTGCCCCTGGACGATTTTGCTCAGGATCTCCGGCGGCTTGTTGGCGTTCTTTGGGTCGTTCTTCAGCTTCTCAGTCGCGATGTCCGTTTCCTTCTTGATCAGTTCCTGGGGAACTTCGTCACGGGTCAGTGCTGAAGGCTTCGCAAACACGACATGCATGGCAATGTCCTTGCCAACCGCCGTTGCCTTTTCGCCGCTGACACCGGCGAGCTGAACGATGGCGCCTTCCTTGTCGTTGTGGTGAATGTAGTAGCCGAAGTCGCCTTCAACGCGGACGACGCGCTTGATGCCGATGTTCTCACCGATCTTCCCGGCCAGGACCTTGACGGCCTCCTGCACCGGCGTGCCGTTCAGGCTCTGCGCGTTGAGCTTCTCGAGGCTGTCGATCTTGTTCTTATCCGCAAGATCGACAAGGTCCGCGAGCATCTTGCGGAACTCGTCGTTCTTCGCGACGAAGTCCGTGTTCGCTGTCATCTCCACGACGGTGATCGCGCCGCCGGCGACCTTGTGGCCAAGCAGGCCTTCCTGTGCCGCCTTTTCCGCGCCGACCTTTTCACCGGTGGCAATGTTCTTCTTGCGAAGCCAGGCCTCGGCAGCCGCGGTCCACTTGCTTTCATCGCCGCCGCCCTCGGCAGCCGTCTCGGTCAGGGCCTTTTTGCAGTCCATCAAGCGGGCGCCAGTCTTCTCGCGCAGGCGGCCAACCAATGCAGCACTAATCTCAGCCATGTTCAGTGTTTCTCCCTTGTAAAGCTTCTTCGCACGCAGCCAGTTCAGCGCGTCGTTGAGCCATTGTTCTTCGTTCAGGTACTTCGACCGGGTGATTTCCAGAGCTGCACGGCAGTCCTGCATGCAGCAGCCGGTGGCGCGATTCAAGCGCGCCACCAGGGTATCATCGACCTGTCTCACTTCGACCGCCAGTTCCCGTGCGTCAAATCGGGGCTGAAGATTGCGAAGCTAATCCGCAATCAGAGGCGCTACTCGCCGCGCCGACCGCCAGCGCTTGCCGCCGCAGCCGTGTTTGTCTGCACCTGCTGGGCGTAGCGTTCCTGCTCGGACTTTCTCGCCATTTCCGGATTCGTCTTGCGCAGGTTCGCGCCTTCCAGGCAGCCGTCGGCGACCTTCGCCACGACAAGATCGATCGAGCGGATCGCGTCGTCGTTTGCCGGGATCGGCAGATCGATCTCAGTCGGGTCGCTGTCGGTGTCGAGCATCGCGATCACCGGAATCGACAGGCGGCGCGCTTCCAGCACCGCGTTGTGTTCGACGTTCGGATCAATGATGAAGAGCGCGCCGGGCAAGCCGTTCATGTTGCGGATGCCGTCGAGGTTGCGCTTAATCTTGCGCTTCTCGCGGTTGATTGAGCTCTGCATCTTCTTGGAGTAGGTGTTGATCTCGCCGGTGGCCTCGAGATTCTCGAGCTCCAGGAGGCGCTGCACACGCAGGCGGATCGTGGCGAGGTTCGTCATCGTGCCGCCGAGCCAGCGCTCAGCGACGTACGGCATGCCGCAGCGCAGCGCGTGCGTGGTGATGATCTCGCGCGCCTGACGCTTGGTGCCGATGAAGAGGACCTGCTTGCCCTCGGCGACGGTCTTGCGGCAGAAGTAGTACGCCGCGACGATGCCCTTGACCGTCTCCTTCAGGTTGATGATGTGAATCTTATTGCGCTTGCCGAGAATGTACGGCTCCATCCGCGGGTTCCAGCGGCTGGTGCGATGCCCGAAATGGGCGCCCGTGGCCAAGAGGTCCTTGGCGCTGACGATAGGCATGAAACGACTCCTTCTGGCCTTGCTTTGAAGGCCGGGTGCGCTTCGACAGGCGGATTCAGCTTTTGGGAGTGCGGCAGCTTGGTGCCGCCTTCGCAAGAAGCAGGGGTGTTGTGTGCACAGCCCCGGTTCAATCCAGCAGACTGCGAATAGCGCCGATCCGTTCTTAGTTTGCCGCCCCTGAAAACACAGGCTCCACCGGGGGCAACACGCGGTGGAAGCGAGGAGGATAATACCGCACAGGTACGGAATGTCGAGTTAGTTCTGATGCGGCCGTCTGGGCCGGTTGCGGCGTTTCTCAGGCGGCGTGTTGGCGATCGCCCATTCCAGGCCTTCCAGAAACAGCTTCCAGCGCTTGAGGGAATCCTGCGCCATCACCGCATCGCGCTTGCGTTCCTCTTCGAACTTTGAAGACGGCGCTGTGTTTTCATTCATGGCTGCTGCTTCCGCACGATGGCTTCTCTTAGCGTCCGCATACGGTCGAGTTTCTGCTCCCGCGGATCGAGAACTTCCTGACAACGGAGCATGTCCTCATCGCTCAAGCTCAGGAACTTCACTCCTGCAGCGGTGTGTTTCAACGCAGCGCGCTGCTTAGACGCTTGGTAATCGTCCAGGCCTTTGACGAATCGAAATACGTCGAGCGCACCCAGATCGGTCGTCAGGCAGAGCACCGGCTGCTTCTTGATCCAGTTCGTATTTTCCGCGACCGGTTTCCATTCCCGTTCGGTTGGGCCCCACGCCGCGCCCATCTTCCTTAACGCGGCAAGAAGCTTCTTGTGGTTCTCCTCATCATCGGCGATCCAGACGTCTACGTCCTGCGTGTTGATCATTTCATGATTGATGAGGAAGTTGACACCGCCGATAAGAATGTAATCGACGCCATAATCGTTCAATGTCTGCAGTATTTCATCGATCTTCAACATTCTTGAAATAGTATACCATAAACAAGATCAACGAAGAGGGGGAACTTATGCGAACGTTAGCTTGTAGATGGGTGTGCATCATCGCGCTGGCGGTTTTGAGCGGCTGCGGAGGCGGGACCAGTTCCGGCTCCGCCAAGGGCGAGCCCGAAACTGATTCCGAGGCGACGCCCGAAGAACGCAAGTACATCGACGCGGCGAAGCCGTTCGTCGCAGCAATTGCCGGCCGCAAATACGACGAGGCCTACGCACTATTGAGCAGCCACGCCAAAGCCCGCATGTCGCGCAACCAGTTCAAGCCCGAAGACGACGACGCGAAATTCGAGGCCAGCGAGAAGAACCCGATGACCGGCGTCAGCGCGGAAAAGTTCGCCGAGATGATGAAGCTCGTCGAGAAAGAGTATGGCCAGCCGCAGCGCATGAACAACCTGCACGTTCATTCGCTCGAGGCGAAGATCCTTTCTGGAAATGCGAGCTCGAATGAAGACAAGCTCGACGCCATGTTCGCCATCGGCAACATGCCGAAAAGCATCCCCGCGAACATCCGCAAAGCCAGCCTGCGCGTGCAGATCGTCACGCAGCTCTCAGATGCGGAGATGGCGAAGGTCGCCAAGGAGATGAACACCACGGTGGAAGAGCTGAAGAAGGATGAGAACTTCCGGCCGTATTTCACACTCAAGATGGTGCTCGTGGAAGAGAGCGGCCTCAAGGTCGGCTACTTCGAATTCCTGCCGCCGTCGATGATGGACTGACATCTCCCCCCCTCTCCTCTCTTCCCTCATGGGAAGGGAGTTGGGTTGAGGGCATCCTGCGATTTCATTCTGGCATGCTTTGCGCTACGGTCGTCTTGCATGGCAGGTCGAAGATCGCATTACGAAAAAGGCGGTGGCGGGCGCGAGCAGGCGCGGAAGGTGCGCGGCTTCGCGCGCGGACACGGCGCCCACCATCACCATAAACGCGGCAAGGAGGCGCCACGCCAGATCGGCAGCGGCCGCGACCGCACCGAGGACCACGCCCAGCGCCGGCGCGATTTCACACGCCTGGATGATGAGACGCTTCACGATCTCGAGAACATCGAGAAGAAGGCCAGCGTTGAACGCAGTGTCGAGGAACTTGGCGACGCGCACACATATGGCGCAGCGCTCGAAGGCGAGAAGTCGCGCGGCCGTGTCATCGAAGTGCGCAAAGGCAATTTCCTGACGCGCATGGAACTAGACTCGGTGCTCAGCGGCACCGAGCCGCCAGAACAGGACAAGAACCGCCCGGCAAAATGGAAGCAAGGCGACCTGCTGCGGACGTTTGTCCGCGGCACGATGCAGCAGTTCGATCTCGGCCTTTCCAGCGTCGTCGCGCCTGGTGATGAGATCGAAGTCGTCGTACCGCCGCTCTCGGGCCCCAGCGAGCTCTATCAAACCGAGCTGCATGCGGTCCTCGCGCGGGTCTTTCCTCGCAGGAGCGAATTTCGCCGCGTCCATCCTTCGGGTCGCGCGATTCAGACGCTCGCCGCGAACGTAGACCGCATTTTCATCGTGGCGTCCGCGGGACAACCGGAGTTCCGACCGGGCTTCGTCGATCGCGTGCTCGTCTGCGCGGCCGCGTGCAACCTGCCCGCGTCTCTGGTCGTGAACAAGATGGACCTCGGTCTTCCTGAGCGCGACGAGGAATTGCTGAACGTCTACCGCGCGCTGAACGTTCCAGTCTTCAAGATCAGTGTGCGAGATCCGCAGAATCCCGAAGGCGATTTTGCCGCGCTCAAGCAGGCTCTGCATGGCGCGCGAAGTGTTCTCACCGGCCACAGCGGCGTTGGCAAATCCAGCTTGCTCCGCGCGCTCAATCCGCATCTCGATCCCGATGTCGTGCGCGTCGGGGAAGTCTCCGGTCAGACGCAGAAGGGCACGCACACGACGACGCATGCGCGCCTGTTTACGCTGGAAGAAGTTGATCCGGGTGCCGTAACCGAAGTCGTGGATACTCCGGGCGTGCGCGAGTTCACTCCCGCCGACACCGATCGCCGCAACCTCTGGGGTTGGTTCCCGGAGATTGCGCGCCTGCAGGGCCAGTGCGCCTTCGCCGACTGCACGCACACGGTCGAACGCGGTTGCGCAGTGCTGGCCGCCGTCGAGCGCGGTGAGATGCACCCGCGGCGGCATCATTCGTACGTCCGCATCTACGAGACACTACCGACGTAGCGTTCCGGGTTCCGACCTTGTGGCAGTGAGTCTCGGAACCGTATCGCTGTCACACTGTCTTCGCGATGATTTGGCTCCAGCAGTCGAAACTCTCTTCGCCAAGCCGCTTCTCATATGTCCTTCTGTCTGGTTCGCTCATCCGAAAGTCAGCCTCGATTCTGCTTGCTTTCTCCTTGCGAATGCGCGCTAATTTCCACGCGGAAACTTCGTCACGGCTGTAGCTGGCTGATAAAGGTTCGCTCGCATGCGCTCACTCTGCATCCTGATCCTCATCGCGCTCGCGCCGCTTCCCTGCCGGGCAGAAGACCCAAAGCCCATCCCGGAACTCAAGCTCTGGGAAGCGAACATGCTCAAGTTCGGCGAGCACTACAAAGACCAGAAGGCGCTCGGCATCGTCCCCGAATACGGCACCTATTACTACGACGGCGAGTGGGTCTACTTCCAGATCTACGACTACACAAAGGATCCGAAGTGGCTGCCTTGGTCGCAGAGCTGCGAAGAGGTCTATCGCACGCACATCTTCGAAGAGAAGGGCATGCTTCCCGGGCACCGCGTTCACCCGCACGGGCTGTATGAAGACTTCAAACGCAACAAGGATGAGAAGTCGCGCGAGGCGTTGATGCTGCTGGCGAAGCACTCGCACTGGGCGCCCGGCCGTCCCGGCAACGGCGGCGTCAAGGACTTCGGCGCCTGCCGGGAGAACGCCTACATCCTGATGGCGATGGTGCTGGCGGAAGATCTCGGCGAGAAGATGCCGAAGATCGAACACGCCGTCGAATGCGGGCTCTTCTGTCTCGACGAATTCTCCACGAAGAAAGCCACCTGGATCATGCCGTTCATGGCTGGCCTGCAGGCCGAGGCCCTGATCCTGTACGCTGAAAAGAAGAACGCCGCCGCGCGTGTGCTCCCGGTGCTGTCGCGCTTTGCCGACTGGCTGTGGGACGAATGCTGGGTCGAGAAAGACCAGGCCTTCTGCTACCGGCGCGAGGAGCCCAACAACCCTGCCACGAAACCGACCGAAGGCACGTGCGATCTGAACCTGCTCATCGCCCACATGTACGCGTGGCTGTACAAGCAGACCGGCGAGCCGCGCTTTCGCGACCGCGGAGACAAAGTCTTCGCCGGCGGCGTGAAGAACACGTGGCTGGACCGGCCGGGCGGCAAGATCTTCAGCCAGAATTATCGCTCGAGCTTCAACTACGTGAGATGGCGCCGCGAAGGACCGTCAGGAGGCGCGAAAGCAGCCGCCGCGCCCAAAAGCAGCGGCGCTGAATTCACGGGCGGAAAGAAGAAGGCGGAGACTCCCGCCGCCGCATCTCCAGGTGCAGAGAGCAGTGCCTCAACGCCGCCTGCCACAGCACCGGAGAACACCTCCGAAGCCAAGCCGCAGGAAGCCAAACCTGCGCCCGTTGCCGCGATCGATCCCGCGCCCATCCGCGCGTCGCTTGAAGAGCATCTGCGCAAGAACGGAAAGCCGAAGAAGAACGAGAAGGTCCTGATCCAGTCGCTGAAGCAGGAGGTGCCGCTGGCGAGCATCAATGAAAAAGGCGTCAACATCGTCGTTCAGGGAAATGAGATGCCGCTACGCTGGAAAGACCTGAAGGACGAAGACCTGATCCGCATCGCATCCGCGCATTGCGACGACGCCGAAGGGCTGTATCTCGGCGGAGTGCTGGCTGCCGCGCTGAAGATGCCGACCGTCCGCGACAAGTTCATGGAACGGCTCGGCGACATCGATCCGAAGAAAGCCAACGAACTGGCGAAGACGCGCTGACCGGCTGCGGTTGTTAGTCTTACCGCGTCGGGTAGATCTCTGGCGTGCTCTCCCGCAAAGCAACAGACTCTCGCAGACCAATCCCGACTGCCGTCCTGATCGGGCTATCGGCGGCGTTTCTGTTCTGCGGGTACGAGTTCATCCGCAGCACCGCCAACACGCTCTTCAAACAGAACTACGGCAAAGAAGGATTGCCCTACGTCATGGCCGCCATGCCGCTGGGCGTGCTACTGATGCTGTATGGCTACGGGCGCTGCTTGAGCCGCTTCGGGCCACGCCGCACACTGCTCATCACATCGCTGCTCTCCGGCGCCGCGATCTTCATCTGCTATGCGCTGATCCGCGCGGAAGTGAGGCTCGCCTCAGCGGTACTCTACATCGTTCGCGAGGCGTACGTCGTCCTCATCACCGAGCAGCTCTGGTCCTATCTCAACAGCCGGCTTAGCACGGAACGGGCCCGGACGCTGAACGGGCCGATCTGCGCGGTTGGGTCCATCGGAGCGATCCTTGGCGCGGAGGCACTTGCGGCATGGTCGCAGTCGCTGGGCACGGCAACCATGCTGATCTTCGGCTCGGCCGCGATCCTGCCGGCGGTGTTCTTTGCCATGCTCGCGTACCGCTTCTGCGGCGAGCCGCCTCCGGAGGCGAACGTCGAGCAACGATCGGACACGCTCGGCGTCAGGCTCTTCGCACGAAACGGGATGCTCCTGCTGCTTCTGTTGATCGTGATCACGACGCAGGTGATTTCATCGGTCACAGACCTCGCGTTTCAAGGCAAGCTGCAGGACGCGATTCCCAATGCTGACGAGCAGAACGCGTATTCGGGACGCTTCTTCTCAGCGCTGAACCAGTATGCCCTTGTGGCGCAGCTTGTTCTCACGCCGCTGCTCCTCAGGTTCCTGCCGCACTGGCTCGTGCTTGTTCTGTTGCCGCTGGCGAACGTCGCTGCCTGCGTTTACTCGTGGGCCGCGCCATCGCTCTTCAGCTACGGCCTCGCGTACCAGACCTTCAAGGTGATCGACTACTCAGTGTTCCGCGGCGCGAAGGAACTGCTCTACATTCCGCTCTCGTTCGACGTGCGTTTCCGCGCCAAGGAACTGATCGACGTGTGGGGCTACCGCTTCAGCAAAGGCGCGACTTCGGCCTCGATCGCGCTGCTGTCGTACCTGCAGTGGATTGTGCAGAGCGCTGCGCTCTTCAGCGGAATCGGAACGGCGGCTGCGTTCGTGTGGCTGGCGCTCACGCCGCTGCTTGTGAAGCGCAGCGGCGAGAATTCCTCTCATAAGAACTAAAACAGGCAGCGATTCTGTCTTTTGCGCAGAATTCCGAATAATCTTATAAGTCAATCCACCATTGCTACTTGCGAGATTGTAATCGATAACCTCAAGCGCTTAATGCCTTCATGATCAAAGCGCGCATCCACTCGAGCTCTGCGGAACTCAGCCCCGCCCCAAAACGAATCGTCTTCTGGTCCGAGATCGCCAGCAGCGAAGTTTGCGTGCCGCTATAGTGCACGCGCAACTCCTCGAGCTTATCAGCGCTCATCTCATCCGTGCTCGAACGCACCACGCCCATGGTGGTGACACGCAAACCCTGCGGATCGGCAGTCACTTGCCAGCGAGTTTTTGTTGCCACTGCGACTTGCAGGCTGATCAAGACCAGTCCGATGACAACAGCAGCGCCAATCACCCACATGGCGTTGGCGCCAAAGGCCGTCGCGAACATAGAGACAAAGATCACGATGAAGATGATCACACCCACCGACGCGCCAAGCGTACAACCGGTCATGAGGGGTTGAGGCGGAATGTCAAAGATGACTCGATTGCCTTCCGCGGAGACGGCGCACTTGGCGCCAGACGGCGGCGCCGAGATGGAGACCTCCTGGTTCGTGCGGATCAGCTTGTCACGCAGGGATTCCTGGAGCTCCTCCGGCTGGCGCGTGACGGTTTCGCCCATGCTCGAATCACGCAGCGGGACGTGCAGGAACTGCGCGACCTCTTCAGCCAGCCGGCGGGACTCCATGGTGTCCCGAGGCTCGGAAAGATGCAGCACGTCGCCACTGTTGCCGCGCAGGCGCACGGGGTACACCGAGTAACTTCCGTTCTTGGTCTTGCGAGTCTCATGCGAAATCGACACGCAGCGCACATCGGCAAGCGAGATGTTCTTTGAGTAGATCGGGAACCAGAGAATGCCCCACCATTTCGTGATGGTGCCGACGGTCTTGTCGATGATGGTTCCCATACGCCCGAAGACGAAGGTCACGCCGACGCCGCCGAACATGAGGCAGAAGATGAAGGGCGGCCAGAAACCGGCGGGCGCACCGCTCTTGGTCTTCCAGCCGCCATAGATCGCGCCGTAGAGACCAAACGCCGCGCCGAGCAGGAACGGCAGGCCGAAGAGCATCATGCAGCCGCCACCGTCTTTGTACTCCAGACGGTTGATGTTGCCTGAATCAACGCGCTTCATGCTTCGCTGCGCTCCACCTTCTTCCGAGTCTTCTTTATCGGCTGGAGGACGACGGTCCTCGTGTGTATCTCGTCGACGATTGGAATGTTCAGGAACGCCGCGATCTCTCCGGCGCGGTGGCGGATCGAGCGCTCGAGTTCGGACTCGTCGAACTGGTAGCAGCAGGTGTGCCCGTTGCCGAGGAACAGGCGGTAGACGGTCTCGCGATTGCGGCGGCCGCGCTCGCGTGTTCGCTTGTCGAGGTACACGCTGTGGAAGTCTTCAAGACTGAGGCTGCGGGCGAAGACGGGAATCCCGAACAGCCGCCGGTGTTCAAACAGCAAGCGCCGCGCGCGGTCGATGGTGACCCGTGTGCGGATGAAGCAGAAGAGTGTCAGGAAAATGCAGCCGAGCACGACCGCTTCGACAGAAATGTCGTTTCGCAGGCTTGGTGGAATGAGCGAAATCTGATGGTAATCGCAGATCAGCGCTGCGCTCGCAACCATCAGAAAAAAGATGCCGATCTGCGTGCGTTCGCTGGTCTTGCCGCAGTCGTACTCAACGCGGTCTGGTGTTTCAAAGAGGATGCGTCGCATTTGCCCCTCCAGAGCTGCAGCGTCGGTTTCTTGACTTCCCATCCGGCACTGCGAGAATGCTGCGCTTTGTCCACGGAAGTCTAGCTCCCGGGGACTTTCCACCGCCATGATAAACGCTTGAAAGGATTGCAATCGATGGACTCCGCCGTGCGCCAGTTGCTGCTCCAGGCCGCTGAACAGTTCGGGTCGCCCGTTTACGTCTACGATAAGACCACCATCCTGAACCGCTGCCAGTCTCTGCTTTCGGCCGTGACCTACCCGAAGAAGAAGCTGCTGTACGCGATGAAGGCCAACAGCAACCGCGAGGTCGTGAAGACAATCCTGTCCACAGGGTTTGGGCTGGATTGCGTGAGCCTCGGCGAGGTCCAGTTCGCGCTGAAGTTGGGCGCCGACCGCATCCTTTACACCAACAACAACGTCGCTGATTCAGAGTTCAATGCCGTCGTAAAGCTCGCCAAAGAGACGAACAAGATCTGGATCAACTGTGACAGCCTGCAGCGGCTGAACGATCTGCCTGAAGGCAGCTCGTGCTTCGTGCGCATCAACGGGCCGGTGGGCGGCGGACATCATGACCACGTCATCACCTGCGGGCCTGACAGTAAGTTCGGCATTCCATGGGAGCAGGTGCCGGAGATCCTGACCGTCGTCGCCAATCGCAAGCTGAAGCTCGTCGGCGTGCACCAGCACATCGGCAGCGGCATTCGCGAGGTCGAGCGCTTCGGCCAGGCGATGGACGTGCTGCTGACGGTGCTGCGCAAGCACAAGCTCGCGGATCTCGAGTACGTCAACTTCGGCGGCGGCATTGGCGTGCCGTACCGCCCGACCGAGACGCCGATCGATCTGAAGAAGTTCGGCGCGATGCTGGCCGAGAAGTTCAGCGCCTTCTGCAAGGAAGCGGGCCGCGACCTGACGCTGATGCTCGAACCCGGCCGCTTCCCGATCGCTGAGGCCGGCTACCTGGTCGTGAAGGTCAACACAATCAAGGAGACGCCCTACGGCAAGACGTTCGTCGGCGTCGACTCGGGATTTAACCATCTCGTCCGCCCGACGATGTACGGCAGCTACCATCACATCACGAACCTGAGCAATCCCGACGGCCGCAAGAAGAACTACTACGTCGCGGGAAATATCTGCGAGAGCGGCGACATCTTCACGCGCGCCGACGGTGACGACAACCACGCCGCGCCGCGCGAACTGCCGGAAGTCCGGCGCGGAGACCTGCTCGCGCTGCACAACGGCGGCGCCTACGGCTACTGCATGGCCAGCGAATACAATATGCGCCCGCGGCCCGCGGAGATCATGTTGGAGAACGGCAAGCTGACGCTCGCGCGCAAGGCGAAGACGTTTGAGGATATCGTCGCGGAGTTCATGGGCGAGAAGTAGTTCGTGACGCTAGGGGGAGATATGGCGGAGGACTCACGTCGGGGCCTGATACTCATGGCGTTGGTTCTTCTGAGCGCTGCGTACGGCGCCGAGCCAACGAAGAAGACTCCCGATGAATTAATCGAGTTATTGAAATCGCAGGACGCGAACATCCGCCGCGACGCGGTGTGGAAGTTGGGACAGTTCGGAGGCGGCAGGAACGCCGCTGCATTGGAAGAGCAGAAGCGCATTGTTGCAGCGATAACACCGTTGATCAAAGATCCCGAGAACTCTGTCCGGTATCAAGCGTTTACAGCGTTAGACTCCTTTCGTGAGGTGACCATCGACGCAGTGCCCGCATTGTTGGAATCCACAATCGCGGCGGAAGCTCGAGATCAATCTTGCATTGCCAGTGTTTTGAGCAGAATCGGCGCGCCGGCACTTCCAAAACTTGTGGCAGCGTTGGAGCACGAAAAAGTGCCGGTGCGAAAATGTGCAGCCAGCGCTCTGAGGCAGATGGCAATACCTGAGCGATCCGCAGCCATTCCGGCGCTGGTGAAGCTTATTTCAAGAGAGCAGGATGCGGTAACCCTAGCCAAGGCGATGGGAGCGCTCGAAAGCACCAGCGAAGCAGCACCCGAAGCACTTGAGCCGCTGACGAAACTTCTCGACCATCCTGAACTCGAGATCAGGGGACTTGCCTGCTTGCTGCTCGGGCAGCTCTGTGGTGAGCAGGCTCGACAACAAGTTCCTAAAATTCTAAAGGTTTTGCGGGAAGCTGACGTCGACGGGCCCGGATCAATCAGCATGCGTTGGTCGGGTGCTGCTATCGCGCTCATCGGAGTAGACGAGCAGCAAGCGAAAGAAGCCGTGCCGTTGCTGATCATGAGACTCTGCGACAAACGCTATCTAGGCGACGGGGATAGTGTTTTCTCGCACGCGTTGGCGCGAATCGGGCCCGTTGTAGTCACCGAAGTGGCCAAAATCCTAAACCATGAAAATGTTCGCGCTCGGAGTATCGCGCTACTCACACTCGGTCGTTTAGGCGACGCCGCGCGCGACTGTGTTCCTGCGATTAAGGCCGCTCAATCCAATCGCGATCTGAAGACAATTGCAATCTTTGCACTCACAGCATGCGGCCCCGATGACCCTGAGGTTGCAGCGAAGATTCAGGATTTGCTCAAGGCGCCAAAGCCGAACAATGATGAAAGCACACTGCTCTATGCACTCGCTTTTAGCAACAAAGGGCGTGGGTTGTTGAAAGACGGATTGTTGACGAAGAAGCAGGCGACCTGCGTCGCACCACTGTGGGCCGGCATCGCTCATCCGGAGAACCGCGCAATTCTGGTTGAAGCCTTGAATCATCCGGATGCAGCGGTGCGAACAATTGCGCTAAGCGGTATGGAAATTTCCGCCCGGGAACATTTTATTGCAATTCCGATCCTCAGGGAAATGGCTGCAAAGTTGCCACAAGAGTCTGTCGAGCGAAAGGCTCTCGACAAGAAAAGATTTAGTCTCGCAAATTCGCGCTGACAGGCGACCCGGGGGCTG
>Ga0196964_10000437_pt1 | contig 26223 bp, 18 predicted proteins | sample S1_10metaG_FD_148615 | JGI IMG/M metagenome (GOLD analysis project Ga0196964, IMG submission 148615) | Soil microbial communities from Anza Borrego desert, Southern California, United States - S1_10 | ecosystem: Environmental > Terrestrial > Soil > Desert | place: USA: California | collected... | reverse complement strand
AAGGGATTTCGGGCCTGGCGAATCGCTCTTGCTGGTCCTGAAGACGAATAATGAAGGTGCGACACCTCTCGAATTGCCCAAGAAAAAAGCCGGCTGGAGCGATTATGAGTTTGAAGTAAAACGCGATGGCAAACGCATTGAAATGCCGCGTTCGCGGAAGGACCTTGCGATTAAGCCAGAAGGCATGGTTCTTCAGCCCGGGAGCAGCGATACACGCTGCCTGGATCTACGCGCTCTCGATTGGGCCAATCCAGGATGGGCCGATGAACTCGGCACGTACGAGGTCGCCGTTGTCTACGTCCCCAAACAATTGCGCAGCGGCTGGACATCCTTTCGCATCACGCCACCAGGTGAGACCCTTCCCGAGCTGGCACCGGAACGTGCTGAGCTTCTGAGAACCTGCATTGCGCGCCTGGGCTCCACAGATCCTCGCGAACGACGCGAAGCCTACAGGCAGATCGTCACGTTTGGCCGGCCGGCTTTATTGATGCTTGAGCAGGCCGCAGCAGGCGCCGACCCTGAAATTGTGCGTCAGTGCCGCCTGGCAATGTCTGAAATTCGAGGTGAGAACAAACCGAATGTACCAGTGGTCCCCCCGCCTCCCATCCAAATACGGCCGATTCCTCCCCCACCCCAGCCGCCTGTTCAACCACAACCGCCTTTACCGCCAATCGACGAATTCTAAGCTCGCTATTTTTTATTGATCAGATTGAAAATGTCGTTCAAGGGGTTGGTCTTTGGTTTCTCCGGAGTGGCATTCGGCGCCGGATTTGGATTCGGTCCAGGATTTGGATTCGGCGGAGCTGGATTTTCGCGTGCCTTTTTCGCCTGAATCAGCTTCTCGATACGATCGTCCAGGTCGTTAAATGCCGACGCGATCTCGTACCGGTTATCTTTGTAATTCGAGATACTTCGGGTCAGCACAACCGGCTTGAATTTTCCGTCTGCAAATTCTTTCAGGATGGTATCGCGATCAGCGGCATCGATCTGATCCAGGCGCAGAACTTTCTGCGTCGTAGGCGGCAGTGAGATAATCCAGATTGTGAGATTGGGTGCGAAATGTTCACTCGGAATATCAATGCCGCCGGCAATGTCCAGCTGCAGTCCAATCGAACGTCCTTTACCTACAAGCCGGGAGCGCTCAAGCTTCGCGCGTCCATTTTCGATGCTCATCCCCACACGGTAGTCTTCAAATTCGAGCTTGTTCAGAAACAGACCGAAATCTTCAGAGTAAAGCGAGGTCAGCCAGTCAATCTTCTGTCCAAGCCGATTGCCAAGTAGACCGCCGGCCACACCACCGAGAAGGCCTATGCCGACCTTTCCAGCGTCCGTGCTCGCTTTGCCTCCGTTCTTCAATGCCGTGAGTCCAGCGAGCGTCGCGCTCGCCTTACCGTTCCAGGTTCGGCGCTCCGCTGCGGAGAAGCCAGTTCCGGAAAGCGTCACGGAACCAAGAGTGCGGCCATGAATCTGGTATTCATCATTCGCCTTGCCTGCGCCGCCGCCGGAAGCTGTATGCAGATTGATATTGCTGAACTCAATTTCTCCAGCGTGAGCGTTGTTCTGAAGATTGAAAGATTCCCTTTTGATCGTTACCAAGCCATCTTCGTAAATTGAGAACTGACCGCCTGTGACCGCAGCAGTATTCTGGGCGAGCGAGACAGTGGGCATTTTCACGTCTTTGATAACGATGGTTCCAGAATTGACCCCGGGCGCTGAGAATGACGCCCGCAAGACCAGTTCTCCCACGCCTGATCCGCCTCCCGAGGGCGCTGGACCGGACAGAACCGCCAGCGCATCCTCAAGCATGGCTACATCGATTACGTTTGCTGAAGTGAACTTCAGATTCACATCAAGCGGCAAGCCGGGCTTCTGTGCCGCGGCGAGGAGCATATCCGCTTCCAGTCGCGGAGCAGCACTCGCCGAGAATGTGAATACCTGCTCGCTGATCGACCCGCTTCTATTCAGCTTAACGTTTCCGCTACATTGCTCGACACGCGCCTGTTTCTGACTGACCTTTAAATCAGTCGATAGAATCAGCTGCGCAATTTTCCCGCCCGCTGTTCTCGCGAGCTCGATGTCGGCTTTTTGACAGACCACGCTCACGTTATCGGTTGGCGCAAGGGCACCTTGCATGACAGTGGAGGCTCGGCCGCTATAGGATGCACTTAATCCGGCAAGCGTTCCTTTTAGAGTCAGGCTGGGATTAAGCTGCAAGGCAGGCAGAATAGCGGCGAGATCCAACTTTTCAGCTTCGCAGCGCATAGTCAGTTCATCACGGACCATGTCTAGATTGAAGCCGATAACATTTGCACGCAGGCCGCCATCCTGCACGACAGCCCGTTCAAAGGAGACACGCGGCTTCGGCTCGCCAAAATTGCAGATCGCTCCATTCAATGAGAGTGCGCGCTCTCCGCTAACGATGTTCAGCGTATTCACGCGTAGAGAGTTGCTCCTGGACACAGTGGCGTCCAACGACAGCTTGCACGCCGTCCCCGCGGGCTTGGTAAACGTCGAATATGTCATGTCGGTGCCGCTGAGATCTAACGTGCCTTCTGCCGAGAGCGACTCTCCCGTTGGCGTGATGCGCAAGGAGTCAACCTTTACTACATTGCCAAACTTAAAGAGCACCTGCCCATTGGATGACCAGGCAAACCCCGTCTGAAACGATGAGGCAAGGTCAAACGTACCAGCTTTTGCAGATGGTTTGAGGGCAAGCGAGCCGCTGAGTAGTGTCGCGGCAAACGTGAGGTTTCCCGATTGGTAGTATTGGCTGAGAACCGGCAGGACGTGCGAATCCAGAACGGGCCGGGTATCGATCTTCAAATTCGAAATCGAAAAGGACTTCAGTCCGTTCGAGAGCAGCTCCACTGGCGAAGCAAGTTTCGCCACCGCCTTCTTCAGCGACGCGGCACATGCCAGCTCACAGCTGCCAATCGGAAGCGTAACTTTTCCGTTCAGTTCGATGTGATCATCCGCGCGAACATGCTTCGCCGAAAAGGCGTATTCGCCGTGCAACCCGGCATTGGCAAGCAACGGAGAAATGTTTTTGCCGAGTTTCGCAACGAGCGGCGGCTTGCATTTAAGAGTTGCGACACAGTCCGGCAGCGTTCCCGCCAGCGCAATCGTGTCACGCCTGGCAGGCTCAAGATCCAGATAGGTGGCCAGCGGTGCGATGTCCATTGCCGCCGCCGAGAGCGTCGCTTCGAGTTCGTCGCCTGCAAACTGGACCTGATTGATTCGAAGTAGCTTTGCATCATCATCGAAGTTCAAACTGACGCTGAAATCGCCATCCACTGGTAGTGCTGGAACGAATCCCAGTTTCGTGAGCCGTGGCAGCACGCCACGCTGGCCGCGTAATGAGAGCGCAATCGTCGGTATCAACTGCCCCAGCTTCGCCATGGAAGGCGTTCCGCTGTTCAGTGCCGCTGCCAGAGATGGAATGTTAATCGCTTCGGTGCTTGCTCGGAATGCCAGCAGCGGCCCGTTCAGGCTGATGCGTCCAATGCTCGCCGATGTGCTTTTTGGATCATATTCCGCGCTGACGTTCAGTTCGCCGGAGTACAGGGGTTCAGCAGGCAGGATGGCGCAAGACTGTAGCTGTTCCACGGCCTTACCGCTCAGCCGGGCTTCAACTTTGCATTGCGGGAGCGCGTTGATCCACAGCTTTATGGAATCGGCACCCCCTAGAAAAGCAGCCTTCAGTTTCTCGACGCTCGCTTCTGCCAGGTCGCCCTGGATCGTCAGCATATCGGAATTAAGCCTCAGCGGCTGGAGAACCAACGCGCCTCCGGCTGCGCTATTCTTAAGATTCAGTCCAAGGTTCAGGTCGATATTGTCGTCCTGCCATTTCAAAGCGAACGCCCCCGGCTTCACGGGGGGACCCGTTAGATTGAGCTTGCTGAGCTTGAGATCGGTTTTGAGCGAAATCTCAGTCGAAGCGACCTTGCCGTCTGCTCCGAACGTTTCATGGAAATAGGATGTTCCGCTTTGCTTGATTACGCCGCTGACAGAATAATTTGAGCCCGGAAAAACGCTGACATAGGCGCCAAACCGCCGGTTGAAAAGCGTCAGTGCATGCAAGTCGCTCTCGTTTTCAAAAACAGGCAGCATAAAACGCTGCTCTGTCTTCCCGCGAATGGCCGAGCCTTCCGCTCGCAGGTGAATCGTCTTGTCGTCCGAATTCACGTTCGCCTTAAATGTAAGGAACGGGCTCGCTGGGGCGTCTACGAGTTGTCCACCGTCGTAATCGGCCGATATTTCCAGTTGGATCGGCATCGCCGGCTGCGCCTGCCGGGAAAGCTTTCCCTTCAATGCCAGGGCGACTTTGCCGGCGCTTCCAGTAAGACTCAGTTCTCCTGCGAGTTCCTCTTCCAGGGGCGTGCTCATATTGAGCACTTTAAGAAGCGGGCCGAACTGCTTCCAGAATTCTCTGCCTTTTACGAGCAAATTGAGCTTCGACTCCGCCTTTATGTTCCGCGGGTCACTCAGCGATGTGATCGAAATTGGTTGAATGCTCTGTACCTGGAATGAATCTGCTTTGGCAGAAAGCTCTACGTTGGCACTTTCAGGAATCCCGTCCGCGTTTGGAAAAACTCCCGCAGCAAACGTCATATCCATCTTGGATGGCTGGCGCACTCCTTCAATTGCAACAAAGCCGTCCTGCGTGTGAAGTTCACCCTTTGCTGAGAACTGCCCATTGCGATCGAAGCTGGCATCCACTGTTCCGTCCAGGTTGCCGCCGATCTGTCCGTTTAGTCCAAGAACGATGCCCGCATCCGTTGCAAACAGATCGGTCAGCTTGTTCTTGAAAACAATCGTGAACTTTCTTGATTTTCCATCGTCTGCGCCGGCTTCGATTTTCCAGTCCAGGTACCGAGGCGCCGACGGATCGGTAAGTGATGCGCGTGTTGCCGTCAGCCAGGTTGAGAACTTGGAGGGACCGCCATGAAAGCGTCCGTTCTTGTACCCGCCCTGGATTTCCAGGTCAAACCGGCCAGGCACATCGCCGGCAACACGTTTTCCCTTCTCCAGGATCGAAATAGCTCCATCGGTTTCGATTGATGCAGTGACTTTAACCTGTTCAAGCGTGGCGGCTTCAAGCTTGAATACGCCCGTGAATGGCCGGCCCGGCGCCCATTGAAACTGTCCATCGACAAGGCTGCCCTGGATATGAACGTGCCGGCACAGATACGGAAAATCGAACTCCTTCAAATTCGCAGACAGCAGAACATCCTTGAAGCTCTCCGGGTTGATGCTTCCATCCGTACCGATCCAGTTGATCCGACCCTCGATATCAGCCGTGCCACCTTTCGGGGTGGCGTTGGTGACGAGATTTAGACTCGACTTGATTTCGAGCGGCTGTCCTAATGCGGGCATGCGAACCACCGTATCAAGCTGCTCGATGCGGCTCTCGCCAAGCTGCTTATTGCTGTCAATGTAGCGCAGAACGCCGCCGCGCACGGTGAGCGAGAAATCCAGTGCCTGCAGCCCCGTCTGCTTCGGCCACGTAGAGGGTGGGCCGGACATGAATTTCCGGATCAGATCGTCGATGTTGCCCGATTCCATCGGGTATTTGCCACGATATTCGATCAACAGTTCAGGTTTTTCGAGCTCAACGGACAGTCCGCATATCTTTCTTCCGCTGCTCATGAGTGCGGGAAGTACATCAAGCTTCGCACTGGCACGCCCGAGCTTGAGAGTGTGCTTTTCAGAAAAGTTCTTACCCGGGTTGAAGACCGTAAGATTCTCGATCGAAAAGCTTCCGGAGAGTGGCTGAAAGCGGGCAGCCTGAATTTCGATCTCGCGTCCGAGTTCTTTTTTAAGTGCTTCTGTGATCTGCTGTTTGAACCACTCGTCGTCGTAGTGGCGCAGCACGCCGATCACAACACTGACGCACAGCAGAAGGAAGATACCGCCAGCGAGCACAAGTCGGAACAGCCACTTACGCTTTGGCAAACTCTTCCGTTCGGAGGATGCACTTTCTGCGTGAGACATCACGGTTCCCCGGTCATCGACTAAGCTGGTATATTACAAACTTAGCGAATCGCCGGACTCTTGCCATGAAAATGGGCAGATCACGCGCTAATGACGCGAGAGAAACGTGCGAACTTCATAAGATTGAAATAATTGTGAGGCTGATTGATGAGACTGCTATAAATTCATCGCATGGGCAGTTCCCAATCACTTGCCCACGGCAGCGATTTAGAGATCCAGTGGCCCGGCAATGTCTTCGGCTTCCATGCGGTAAATGCTCAGCACTTCGCCTTTCTCAATTTCTTCACCGACATCCAGTTTTCCGAAAACTGTAACAGGCTGATCACCGATGAACTTCGCAGACTTGTCGCCAGACATCTTGACGCTGATCCATTCATTCATGCGCGGCATCCGGCCATAGCAGCACAGTGACTGATCTTTCACCAGCAAAAAGCTCTTCGTAGCGCCTTTCTCAATGCGAATCGGCACCATGAATCCCTGCACGGCGACTTTCTTGCCGCCGAGCGACTTGATTGGCGCAGGGATCTGCTCCTTCTTCTGAGTTTTCGCTGAAGCGGGGGCATCGGCCGCAGGCTTTACTTCCGGCGTCTCAGAAAGATTCGGGATTTCATAAAAAAATCCAGAGAGCGTATCAAAGGTCACGCTCAGGAAATCCGGGTTTGAAGAGACCGGAGCGGCCAGGTTCGCTGGAGCCGTCGCCGGATTGCCCGCAGCGGCGGCTCCGGCAGTTTCCGTCGGGCGAGCTTCTTTAAGCAGTACACCCTGAATCGAGGATGCATTCACCGTGCGGCGCGGCGGCCCCCCCGCTTTGCTCAACCAGTACGTTAAGGATGCGCCAAGTGCGAGACAGACAACGACGCCTGCTGCGATCCAGATATCGCTTTTTGAGTCGGCTTTGCCCGCTGCAGTATCGCTCATGACGGTACCCTTTCAGTTGCCGGTCTAGTGAATCATAGCCCTGAAAACCGGGTGTTAAATGGTTACTTTTTGGCCTTGTGCTCTTTCTTGTCGTGATCGTGAGCGTGGTCGTGATGTCCGTGTTCATTCCCTTCGGGGAAGTCGAAGTGAACATCCTTAAACTCTTTACCTTTTACTTTCACGGCATCCAGTTCCGCGCAGAACTTCTTTGCCCCTTTCAGCTCCGCGGCCACGGTTGCGAATTCAGACGTGTCGCCCTCGCTTTCTCCAGTAAGCACATTCGCGACCGCCTTCAACTTGACCTTCAGGTCCTGTTTTTTTCCATCAATGGATTCGATCTTCAGCGCGATCTCTTTCTGCTTGATGCGCACCGCCTTCTCAGCTTCTCCATCAAGAACATAGGCCGTGAGCTTGCCCTCTTTATCTAGAACGAACTCGAGATGAGCGAATTCGTCTCCGACGACAACCAGTGCTCCACCGTGCGGAGCCTTATGCACATGCTTGTGCTCGCCTGACATTGCCGTCGCGGCGGACAGCAGAACAAAGCACATCATCAGTGTCAACTTTTTCATCGTTTTCCCCTCATCCTTATGCACGGCCAAAACTCTTCCTGTTACGAAACCGGCGACAGATTGCTGGCGACGTCGGTCCTGTACGCTTTCATCGCTGGAATGATCCCGGCAAGGGCACCGATCAAGATCATGCCCAATGGGGCGACGATCAAAATTGAAACCGCAAGAGTGTTTGTCAGTTCCAGCCTGGCTGGCTGAAGCACATCCAGCACCACCCCGGTCTGCGCACGCACAACTACGGCAACGCCGGCGAGAATGACGGCATAAACCAGAAAACCAAGCAGGCTTCCCAACGCTGCAATCGTTCCCGATTCGAGCACGATCGCCGAAAAGACCGTGGAACGGCGAGCACCCAGGGCGCGAAGAATAGCGAACTCGCGGCGGCGTTCGTTCATCGTATTGTAGATGCTGGCCAGGATCGATCCTGCGGCCACGATAACTACCAGGTACGCCACAAGCCCCAGCACCTTGTCGACCCAGCCGATCTTATCAAAAAGATCAAGCATCACGCGCTCAATGGGCCAGGCCAGCGTCGCCCGGTTGCCCTGCTTATTAATGGTCTGGTCCATCTGCGCGCCAACGATCGGAGTCGTAAACTTCAACATGACGGCGCTGACTTCCTTCGCGTCGTCAGGAATCTCCTCTCCTGCCTTGGCTTCATACTCCTGGCCGGTCCCTTTCAACACATGACCGGGCATGCGGAAAATTCCTTCGATAGGAATCCAGATCACGCGGTCTGACGGAGAGTTGGTTGGTTCTAGCACGCCGACAACAACGTACTCAATATCGTGCCGCATCTTTTCGTCAAAAGTGATCCCGTGGTACGGATTGAACTTGTCTCCCACGTTCAATCCCGTCTTCTGCGCGGCAAAACTTCCGATCACCGCCTCGGCATACTCCGGCTTGAAGAAACGACCTCCGGCCTGAACCTGAAATTTCTTGCCCTGCTGATATTCGAATTTTGTGAACAGCTCATCGCTGGTTCCAACGATTCGAAAGCCGTGGTAGTTGTCTCCGACCGCATAGGGTATTGCGAGTTCGACACGCTTATCTTTCTTGATCGCGTCATACATCACCCAGGGTATGTTCCCCGGCGAAGTTTCCAGATGGAAGATTGTGTTGAGCACCAGTTGTAACTGGCTGCCGCGCGCGCCAAGCACCGCATCAAATCCGACGGAGCTTCCGGTGAATGCTTCGTGCGTCTGCTGTTTGACACTGAATACCGCCATCACAAGCCCGCTGGCAAGCGCCACAGAGATGACGGTCACAAAGGTTGACAGCGCATGCTGACGCAGGCTTCGGCGTACAATCAAAAACAGTCCCGTACTTCCAGTCATACTGCTCCTCAGGCGCTCACCGCCGCCGCACGGTTCAATAAAGAAAGTTCTTCCACCTTGCCGAACTGAGCCAGCACTTCGCGGTCGTGGCTGACCAGCAGGAGCGCCGCACCGGTTTCGCCGCATACTTCGCGTATCAGCTTGAGTGCTTCCTTGCCGTTTCGATGATCCAGATTACCGGTCGGTTCGTCAGCGAGCACGAGTTTTGGCCGGTTGGCCAGTGCGCGGGCAACCGCCACGCGCTGCTGCTGTCCGACAGAGAGCTGGCGCGGATAATAGTTCATCCGGTCTTGCAGGCCCACGCGTTCAAGCAGTTTCCGCGCATGCGCGTGGTCAGCACCGGCTCCAAACATCATTCCAAGGAGCACATTTTCCAGTGCCGTAAAGCCCTGCAGCAGATTGAACGTTTGAAAGACATAACCCAGATGCCTGGCCCGTGCGCTATCACGGTCGGCTTCGCTCAGTTCGGAGAAACGTTCTCCGGCCAGCAGAATGCGGCCGCTGTCCGGCTGCAGAATGCCAGCGATCAGGTTCAGGAACGTTGTCTTTCCCGAGCCGCTTGATCCCTGCAGCGCTATTTGCTCGCCCGCACTAACGGAGAAGCGCGGAACATCGATCACCCTGGAGACTTCGCCTTCTGGTGAACGGTACGACTTGATAAGATCTTGAATCTCTAAAACGGTCATTGGAATCGTCGCTAAAAAGATGCTCAACGAGTGCGCAGCGCCAAGCGCATGCAGCGATACACTTACACACGTTTAAATGAATAACGTGCGCGGCCTGTATCAGGAGACTGGTGGAGCGTGGGCGGGCGGCAACGCGTACTCAGGCGAGATCCTGCAATGTTCAGTTAATTGTGCTGGCGAAGCAAACTCGGCAGGCGCGCCGAAGAGTGCTATTTGGGCATGCGCGGGGACGTCAGGCAGTAACGTGCTGAGCTGGCAGATTTGGCAATGGTGTTCACGGGCGTCGCTAACGCTCGCGGTCTTTGTGAGCTCAACCGGATGGCGGCATGAATGACAGCGGTTCTCCGCACTGCTGCTAAGACTCGGCTCGCTGGCCGCATGCCAGCTGGCGCCAATCCACGCGCCGTGCGCGAGCGCCCAGACAAAAACGACAATGATTTTAAACGTTCGCTGGCGCATCGGTCAATCATGCCTTTGCCAAATCCGCTATGTTATACACCCGCCGTAGATATGCAAGACACCACATTTTCTCATAGATATTGACAGGCAATGATGCATATTCTTCAAACGAAAATCGAGATAGGAGGATCCTCATGGAGTTCGTACCCGTCCTGGCTGAAGCTGCGAGTGCAGCCTCCAGCGCAGATGCATCACTGTTCAGTGTGGCATCCATCGTAGCGTTGCTGACTCTTACGGTGATGGAAATAGTCCTGGGAATCGACAACGTCGTCTTTGTTGCGATTCTGGTGGGAAAACTTCCCGCTGAGCAACAAAAAGTCGCGCGCAACATCGGCATGGGCCTGGCTCTCGTCCTTCGCCTGGGGCTGCTGTTCAGCATCAAATGGGTTATGGGTTTGACCGAAACGGTAATGATTGTTCCCGAGGCTTTCCGGCCCTCAGGCTGGGCGGCGCATGCGAAAATAGGTCTTTCGTGGCGCGACTTCATTCTTCTCGCCGGTGGTCTGTTCCTGATGTACAAAGCCTCGCGCGAAATCTTTGAAAAACTCGAAGCCGAACATGAGCACGCCACAGGTGCTAAGGGGACGGCCTCGTTCGGATCGATCATCTTTCAGCTGATCGTGCTCGACTTGGTCTTCTCGCTCGATTCTGTGATTACGGCAGTCGGGATGGTCCAGAATATCACCATTATGGTCATCGCAATGTTGGTGGCTGTCACAGTGATGATTGCGGCGGCTGGATCCGTCGGTGACTTCGTTCACCGCCACCCCAGTGTCAAAATCCTGGCTCTATCCTTCCTGAATCTGATTGGATTCATGCTGATCCTCGAAGGCACCGGCCAGCACGTCAACAAGGGCTACATCTATTCAGCGATGGCCTTCTCCCTTGCAGTCGAGCTCCTCAACATGCGTTTCCGCAAAAAGCAGAAGGCCGTTGTGCTGCACGAACCTACGCTTGAAGAAGTGGCAAGGTAATGTCGCCCTCACGTAAAAACGGGCAGCCGTTTCGGCTGCCCGTTTTTATTTTCACGTTCGAACTGATTAATGAATACCTGACGACGCACGTCCTTCAACGCCGGCCAGCTCGCCCGCTTCCATCATCTCTTTAAAGCGTGCCAGATCAGCATCGATTTCCTGCTCGGGAGCTTTGCCGAACAGCTTCGCCACTGCCGCTCCGAGTTTTCCCGCGGGCGGCAGGTACTGCAGTGAAATCTTCACTTCTGTTCCATGTCCATCTGGCGCTCGATCGAAGCGGACTGTGCCGGCTGAATCGACATCTGCTTCCGGCAGGGATTTCCAGGCAATCAGCTCATTTTCCTTGTCGTTGATGATCTCCGCGCCCCATTCCACATCCTTACCCGCAGGCCCTTCGACGATCCAGTGCGACATTGTGTCGCCGATCGGACGGACGGACTTCAGGTGCGACATGAACCTCGGAAGATTGTCAAGCTTGCGCCAGAACCGGTAGAGCTCGGCGGGCTCTCGGTCGATTAAGATCGATTTCTCAACCTTGATGCCGCGTTCCCAGACGGGTTCTTCCCCCTGCTTGGGCGTGGAGGTGCTGATTCCCAGCGCATTGTACATGCTGCAGTAACCGGTCGCGCCACGGTAGATCAGGCTGCCGCCCAGTGCTGCCAGAGCCAGACCGGCCACACCGCGCTTCTTCAGGCCAAGAACCGCTAGTGCGGCGCCTGCAATACCCGAAGCAATCCGTTCAATCTGGCCCACATTCGTGTTGCTGGGCAAGTTTTTTACCTCGGCAGGCGCATCGCCCCGCATCTCTGCCCCTCTCTCTCCCATATTGGCGTTTCCATGCGTGTATTCCATCGGTATCACTCTCCTAATCAAACATCCGGCTGCACTCCGCTGCCGCGCGATGCGGGCGGCATATCCGGGATAATTCCAAAGCAAACGTTCCGCCCGCCGCGTAAACACTTGCACCGGAAGCTGTCTGCGGCTAACAGATAATGTTCCGGTCGCGCATGGCACTTCACGCTTCGTCAGGACTTGCCCAAAGGACACAACATGCTTGAGTTCAAGCGGAATCAACCGTCGTGGCTTTCCAGTGAGTTGACCTCTGTTGTTCTTCCCGAGTCCCCTCAGGTCCTGAAATACCGGGGAATGTGGAGCGACGAAGCGCGGCAAGTGAACGAAATCAGTCATAGCGAAGCCGAGCTTGACCGGCTGAGACAGGAAGGAATCGGCGCGTTGTGGATCGACTTCTATTCTGGATTCGGTCTGGAATTCGAGAAAACTGAACTCGAGCGCTCTCGGGTTTTTATCGCAGCCGCTCACGCACGCGGATTGAAAGCCTGGCTGCGCATCCAGTTCGGAGCTCTTACAGCCGAGACGCTACTGCTTGAAGAAAGCGAATGCCAGAACTGGGTTCAGATCAATCACGCTGGACAAAACCCTGTCATTGCCGAGGACCCCTGCTTCCGCGTCCGCACGTGCTACAACTCAGAAGGGTGGCTGCGCTATATCGAGCGTGTCTGCGGTACGGCAATAGAGTTCGGCGCGGATGCCATTCACTTGGAAAACATCGGTTTCAATGCCGAGCCGGATACGTGCAAATGCCCGATCTGCGTCGCGGCCTATCGCGACTACTTGCGTCAGCACTATGGCAGTCAGGATGAGCGAACGCGGCAGGCGGGACGTGAACGTTGGGGACACAATACCTTCACGCATGTAAGGCCGCCGCTAATCTCGCCGGCTACAGGAATAAGCGCACGCAGCCCGCATGTTGAGGAATGGATCCGGTTCAAAGCGTTGTCCCTGAGTTCGGCACTTGCTCGAGTCGCCATCGGGATTCAAAAACGTAATCCAGAATGCGTGATCAGCACCGACATTTTTAAATTCAGCAACACCATAGATCCGGAGTCTCGCGGAATCGTCCACGATCGCCTGCTGCCTCTGCTTCACGTAGCGACCGGAGCTTTACCTCCTTCTGCCTCGCCTACTCCCGATGCTGAAAGAGTCGCAAGTTCATTTGGCACAAGGGTTCCTGTCGTCTCGATGGGCACCAAATCCGCCGACGTTCGCTTCACGTTCACCTTCGGACAACGTTCGACAGAAATGCAGTAAGCGTAGAATGAATGGGCGGCAATACGATTTGAAGTTCTGAAGTAATGAGCAAACGATTGCTGCTTGCTTCGAAAAAAGCGCGCGATATGATTCGTCGCTCGATGCACGCGGTCCGCGAGAGACTGGCCGTCCAAGTCGCATCGTCTTGTATACGGTGGCTGTAGCTCAGCTGGTTAGAGCGTCTGACTGTGACTCAGAAGGTCGGCGGTTCGAGTCCGCTCAGCCACCCCATACTTAACTCCAGTTCTTCCAATAACTTGCAACGTTTTTGAAACTGCCGATTTCACACTCGGCAGTTCGTTTTTCTCTTTGTGGTCCACATTGGGTACCATCTTTTGCAGATTCGCGCTCTGCAGCACTTTCCCATTCAGATCGCGACGCTCCATCAGCACATCCCACACGGCTTGCGACGACTCACCCGGCACAACCATGTCGAGGTAATGCTTTTCTTCGATACCCTGCGGCGCGTGTCCCACCTGGACTTTCACGCTGTCAGGATTTACCAGACGCCGAGCCCATGAAATGTGCGTCTTACGTAAGCAGTAGAGATCAGTTCCCTCCAGACGCTGGCGCACGCGCTCCGAGATCTCATCAGCCACCGCCTGGACCTTCTCCAAGTAACGTTCACGTGCTGCAATCTTCTCTCTGTCCTTTGGTGGTGCACCATCGAAGCCCCGATGTTTGTCAAAGCTGATGAAGTACTCGACGTCCATCACATCCACTTCTTTTGCAAAGGGATGATTCGCCGGCCAGGCCAGATTCACAAAGCCCAGAGCAAGGCACCGCTTGAAATCGTCAGTCATGTTCAGCAAATCGATCTTCGCGCCTTTATGCGAGATCAACAAAGGATCATGCCGCTTCGCTTTTCTGGCAGCCACGTAGGCTCGCAGCTCAGAAACGAATTCAGCCGGGAGCGTCGCCGCACCGTTGCGCTTGCATCCCATGCCTGGAGGCAGCTGCACACGATCGTCCCTCAGGTCTTCAACGTTTGCCGCATAGATCGCGCTGGGACGATTACCCGTCAGCAGTAACATTTGAAAGACAAGCTTTGAAGACCACTGACGCTGAAGGTACGCATCGATCTGGTCCGCGGCCGCAAAGATCGCTCTGATTTCCTCCGGCGTGAATGCTCGCCGATGCCGAGCTCGACTCGTACGCGCCACCAGTTTCCAGTGCGCCAGCGGATCGTACGGCAGCAAGCCGACGGACGCGGCCCACCGCGCGAGTTGCTTCACTGGCTGCTGCACACACTTGCGAATAAACACGTCCTTGGTGTTCTTCAGCAACCGCCGGCAACGTCCGGTTAGCTTTCCAATGTCGGAAAGCTCAGCGCCGACCTGGAGCCCGAGCAGATTCAATTCCAGCGCATACTTTAACGACGCTCGACGCTGCTCACTTGCAATCTGCCCTTCAGCCAGGAACTGCCTCACCAGATCGTTGTATGTCATCTCCCAGCCGGCGTAGTCAGGAAGACCGATGCGCTTCGCTTCGCGGCCTTCAATGAACTGATTAAAAGCCTTTTCCGCATCGCGCTTGTCAGAGAACCAAAATGTTCGCTTGGTTCGCTGCCTGGTTGCAGGATCAGTGAAGCGAAAGCGCCAACCCGTGCGCCCTGTTCGATTGGATTTGATTTTCTTTGCGTTCATACCGGCTGTCCTCCCATCGCCTTCACTTCAAGACGCTTCAGATATGCTTCGATCTCAGAGACACGCACGCGCCATACCCGGCCGATCTTCAACGCACGCAACGAACACCTGTTGATCTCGCGCCGCACGGTCTTGATACTGACGCCGAGCAGCTTCGCCGCCACCGGCAGTTCCACCACCATCGACGGAACCACAGCCAACGACTCTTCACGTCCCTGCATACACATACTCCCCACCTGCCGCACTGATGGGCCAGTGCGCTCTTCGTCCACGGTTACCAGGCCCAGCGCTGGCACCGATCCAGCACGCTTCGAGAATACGTTAGTCCTCTACAGTACTAATTGCCGCGGAAAGGGTCTCTTGACCGCAATGGCCGCAAATTGACGCAATGGCCGCAAATTGACGCAATGGCCGCAAATTGACGCAATGGCCGCAAATGACCGGAATGGCCGGAACCTCACGTTACGTCTTTACCTTTGGCTTACGCCTCATATACCCGCGTCTAGGCTTGAGAGTTTTTCGCTTACGCGGATTAGCCTCGGACGTCCGTTCCCACACGCCTTTGAGAAACGTCAGCAAGTGTTCCTTCGGAATCACCCAGGTGCGGCCAAGCCGGCACCCCTGGAGCGTTCCATCTTTCAGCATGTGATAGACCGCCCTGTTCGATTTGCCGAGCATCAAGGCTATGGCTTGCACCCGTAAAAAAGGCCTGTTCAACTCGCTGCTCATTTAAACTGTCCCTCTATTAGTATATAACCGCCTCAATCTGCAGGAATGTCCTAATTGTACGTTAGAGTTCGCTTTCTTTCGCCCATAAACATCGAAAAGCCGTTTGGTGGCTCAGGACTTCATCCGCTCTTTGATAAGACCTTCGATGTAGGCGTTGAGCATCGGCCGAGAGATAATCCATCCACGGCCGAGCTTGCAACCAGGCAGTTTCTTTGCTATCAGGAGGCGCCACACGGTTCGTTCGTGAACTCCCAGCATCCGCGCAACCTCTTGCGGTCGCAGGAATTTTTCGGAGTCCAGATCGCGTGGAGGAGAATCTTTGCGTTTACGGGCCATGAAAGACCGCCCAACCTGGCTAATCATCGGCTTAGGCCAAGAGCTGCCTAAGCCAAAGGTCTATTGTGTTAACAGCAGGCCGTCAAGGATCTACGGTCCTCACTCCGCTTTTTTCTTCCGGAGAAGGCGCTACCTCGAAGCCCAATATCCTAAGCCGGCAAGAAAAAAGCTCCGCTCCGGTCCGTTCCTCCTTGACAGCACGCGCTAAAAGCTTGCATTACCTGGAAGCCCATTTACTCCACTCAACCAACTAAATACTCATCATTTCCCAGTCTTCACCGCAGCCTGCACTGAAACCGAGAAAATGTTTACGCCGTATTGCCGACCATCTTTAGATTGATCCTCACGCACGCTATAGCGGATAACTGTTCCGTGAACATTCGCAATTCGCTGGGCGATGTAAAGCCCCAAGCCGCTCCCCGGGGCCTGCGATCGGTTCACTGATGATCTAAAGTTCTTCTCGAAAATCTTATCACGCTCGTGCTGAGGAATTAACGGCCCAATGGACTCAACGGACAAATTCACGGCCACCAATTTTCCAGCAGTTCCACTTATATCCTCACAGCTAATGGTAATTTCAGTTCCGGCAGCACCGTACTTGTTTGCATTGTCCAATAAAACAAACAGTATAAAAGCAAAGCTGTCAAAGGCTTCAATCTCCACGACTGAATTTAATTTCTTTCGAAGTGTCTTTCCCTTAAGTTGGGCTTCATTCTGGAAGATTTTATACATTTTAAACGCGCAATCGGCCACAGACGTCAGCTTCTTTTTACCAAAATCCGCCGCGTCAGGATTTACCAATAAATCGACGTATTTTGTCTGTTGAACAAGCATCGTTGCTGACGCATGAATCCTACGAACAAGATCCGGCTTATTTCCCTCGCTATATTCGTCCATAAATGCATTTGCGTTGGTAGCTAGAATTCCCGCAGCCGACTTAACGTCGTGCAGCATTGCTGATGTCCTTGAAAAATCCGACTCGATTCGTTTAATCAACTCCTGATAGGAAGATGATAATCGCTCAATCCACAGCCGAATTTCATCTGGAGCAACTTTATTGTATGCGTTCAATTGCTTTCGAAGCATCTTAGGACATTTCTGATTTTTGCTTTGATCCAAAACGCCTATTACCAATCCGATTGTTTCTGCAGCATTAAATCGAAAAACGCTCACACCAAATGGGCAAGTTTCATGCGTCACCAGCGATGAAGAGGATCGGGTAAGGAGTATTTTACATTCTTTACTACATTGACGGCATACTTTTGGAATTGGCACAGAAAGGCCTGGATATAAATTGTCCTGCGTAAGTATTGGGTAAGGCGTACTAGTCTTAATTAAAAGTTCACCTAATCCCATGACTCCTCCAAGCCCTAATTCTGAAATAGTCGATAAAACGTATGAAGCAGCGTCCCGATTTTCGCAGCCATCTCTATGTTTTTAACAACCGGTGATAATACCTTTATTATATCCACATTTGCTTCGCCTACAACGGCGGCCAAGCACTCAGCTTGCGTCCGGAGAATATCCTTTTCACTCAATCCCGCTTTTCGCAGCATAGGATCAATTATCTCCCAATGCCTATCAAAATTCAGCTGTGCGAGCAAAAGATCGTCAATCGCCTGCTTTGCCCGATGCGCGTCAATTGGTTTTGAAATGACGTCATCTGCCTGACGAAAGAACATGTTTTTTTCTGCATCGTAGGATTGACCAGAAAAGGCGATGACAATTTGGCTTGGATTTTTCTTTTTTATGTTTTCAAGGACAGCGAAACCGTCGAGCTTCGAATCATAGAGCGGAGCCACACCGGCGATATCAAGTACTATTACATCATATTCTCCGGTTTCTAGAGGGGTCATTGAATTAACATGTGGCCAATGCCGAATGTTATAACCTTCATCCTCAAAAAACTTGAATGGAAACTGTTCTTTGATATCTTCGATTACTAATAATCGAGCCTTTCTTTTAATCTCTTGAAAATTCTGCCGCCTTGCTTCCAGTTTTGCTTTGTATTTTGCGCGGACATCCAGCAAGTTTGGACCGGTTCTGAAAATATCTGAAATTCCCATAAGCATTCCTTTTTTTAGATTGTTTCGAGTTTAATAGCTTCTTTCAGGCGTCGTGTCAAGAGAGTTAACTTTCTAACTCTCCTAGGGCGCACATGTGATTTCATTAACTAATGAGTTTAGTTACTTAGCCGCGTAAGCGTCAAGGGAGTCTCTTCGAAGGTATGCCCAAGTCGGAGATTTGGCCGAAAAAATCGCAGCCTTCGCGGCTATATTTCGTTTGAGATCCTTAAAACATGTGTATCCCTTCAACATCAATGCCGCAGTTCGTGCGAACTCATCCCTATCATTCACTTCGCAGCCAGTTAAGACCATGGCTTGCGCCAAGCATCCAGCAGCCTGCTTAATTAACTGCGCCGGCCCCAGGTGTATGCCAATACCAAGCTTTGGAGGCGAAACACCTTTGCCCGCCCAGTCAACAAAGAGCGCCTGGATGTGCTCCCATTGAGACCAGGTGTTAGCACGAGACGTATTCGTGCGATCGACCTCGCTTTCTGTCATTCGGAACCAATCATGGGTCAGCCAGTGAGCTAGGTTACCCCTCTCGCGCTCCCAATCTGGGAGGGTGTTAATACCACGGCTCTTTAGTGATTCACGCCGCATTTTAAATTCAACGCGCACGGCTTTGTCCACTTCACGTCCCCAGCGGCATTTTTCAAGAATAGCCTTCTTTGACGGGCTATTGCGCACCTCCCAGCGCTTTTCATAAACACAAAGCCGAATATTGCTTCCGAGCTCGAAGCCAGTAGGGCGCAGGCCGTTTCCATGCTCCCGAATATACACGTCGTCAGAGACTTCAGCATGCGTGTTGTTGATTCGTGCACGCGAAACGTAAAGACGATTGCGAAAGCGCTCGCAGAATTCGGCAATGTCCACGTCAGGCAGATCCACGCACGCATGGACCTCCGACAGAACGTCACCGATGATCTTGCCACCGAGTTTATCAAGCGCATCCGTTACGCGTGGATAAACGTACTTGAGTCCACCAGAGACCATCAGGACTTCTGATCCGATCTCCACCCAGACGTTTGGAGCTCCGATCCGTTGCGAGGCGGAATGACGATTAGCGATGCCGATCCTGATACCACCAAACATGAGTTGCCAGCGGAAGTAGGGGCCGCTCTTACCCTTCCCGCCCAGGTGAAAGCCGCTGTTCTTCACCAGCCAGTCATCGAAACCGATGCGGTAATAAGAGTCTGTACCGTTCGCCTGAGCCTCTTGCTTCAATGCATCTAGCTTGCCGGCAAGTTCCCTGAATTGCTTGGCATTGAAGAGCACCCACAGAGAGATTCTAGCTGTATCCTCACCACCACTGCAGATACCTGGCTTAATAGACTTACTAGTTGAGGGGGGTATGTTATTAAAAGAAACCCCCTGCGCCTCCGGCGCGTCAAGACATCCCCTCTGATCAGCAGAACTCGTCATAAAACCCTCCGAAAAAGGCACGGAACGGCGCGAAAAAAATCGGGTGACCCCCGTGTCCGGGGACCCCAGCCCGAGTTTTTTTCGCGCCGTTCCGTGCGGCCTAGTTGCTACGGCTTGTAATTGAAGCGATGATAGACAGGATGCTTTGCCGCACTTCAGCCGGCAAAGTTGGCCAAACCAGGATCAACGATTGGATTTCTGCGAGCATATCCGAATGTGGTCCGTTTTGGGTACCACAAGTCGGTTCATTTAGGTTAATTTCAGGGCATCTGAGTCCATCTGTATTGTCTTGTAAACTATTGTCATCATTATAAGTTGTGTGTTCGTCAGCACTTAATGTTAGGTTTTTATTAGGTCTGTGACTCAGAAGGTCGGCGGTTCGAGTCCGCTCAGCCACCCCATACTCCAAATCAGCCGATTTGCGACGCGACCGACGCCTGGTCAACGATATCTGCGTGACCAGCTACACCGTGGAGAGCGATAAATCGGCGTAACGTCTTCCAATCCGCGTAGCGTTTATCGCGTCTCTAGCTGGTCGAAGGTTTCGGCGAAGTGGAGCAAGCCGATCATGGATGCGGAAGCTGTGAAGCCCATACGGCGACGCCTCAGGTGAGATCAAGCAGTTTATAACAGCGCTGCGTGTCTGGTTGGCTTGGGAACTGCGTCTACTTCGAGACAGCGCCTCACAAGTCCATTGCTGAGCCCGATAACGGTATCTGCAGGCGACTTTCATCGCCAACTCTATTGCATTTTCTAAAACAAAATGGCAACACGAAGCCAACATGCCTGTATGCATATTATAGGCGGCGAGCTCAAGAGGGCCGTATGTGTTAACACACAGACCTACAGTCCTTTTCATTCTCTATGCGATGTTTACGGCGGTAGCGCAAAGCGGAGAATCGTTGCACGAGCGCGTCGACGCACTAATTGCTGCCAAGGCCGGCGGTCCACTTGCGCCCGTATCGACAGACGCTGAATTCCTGCGCCGCGTTTATCTGGATCTGAACGGCACCATCCCTAGCGCTGACCAATCACGCAAGTTTTTAGCGGATCAATCGCCAGACAAACGTGCAAAACTTGTAGACGAACTACTTGCCAGCCCCGACTACGCCATTCGTATGGCGGAAGCGTTTGATGTCATGCTGATGGAGCGCCGCACCCGTGGTGATGGGCCTTCGCAGGCATGGACAAAATATCTACAAGAGTCGTTTGCGGTAAATAAACCCTGGGATGTCATAGCCCGCGAAATCCTTTGCCCCGACGCCGAGAATGAAGCGACGCGTTCCGCCGCGCTCTTTTATACGCGGAGGTTGGAGAAAATCGGGCAGAACCCCACGGACTATCCGGGACTGACTCGCGATTTGGGGCGGCTCTTTATGGGCGTCGATCTTAAATGCGCCGAGTGCCACAATCACAAGTACATTAAAGATTTCACACAGACTGATTACCAGGGGCTCTTCGCATTTGTTGGACAGACATTCATCCGCACGGATGTGAGTTTTCCAGCGATCGGTGAAAAGCCTATGAGCAGTAAGATCGAGTATGTTTCGGTCTTCCGTTCCACAGAAAAGAAGGCAACAGGCCCACGCGTTCCCTTTGGCGTCGAGAACGAAGTTCCGGCGCACGCGAAAGGCGAGGAATGGCTCAAGCCCCCTGACCCGAAATCGAAATTTCCGGGCGTACCGAAGTTCAGGCCGCTTAAATTGCTCGCAGAGCAACTTACCCAACCTGATAACCCACTCTTCAAACGCAACATTGTCAACCGAGTCTGGTTCCTGATGATGGGCCGCGGACTGGTTCACCCAATGGATCTGTCTCACAGCCAGAACCCGCCTTCGCACCCTGAATTGCTGGCACTTTTGAGTGACGAATTCGCTGCGATGAAATTTGACTTGAAAGCTCTGATTCGCGAATTGGCCCTGACGCAGACGTACCAGCGTTCAAGCCTGCTTCCAGAGAACGACCGCAAAATCGAACCGCATAGCTACCGTGTTGCGATCGGCAAACGGGTCTCTGCCGAGCAACTCGCCCGCTGTGGATTGATTGCCACTGGAGAACTTGAGGCGGCGAAGAGCGTTAAAGAGGAAAAGCCGAAGGCTAAGCCCGTCGAAGCTGACGTGAATGCAGATCCGCCGGGCGGAGACGAAAAGAAACCGGTACGCGGTCCTGTCACACTGAAGCAGTTGACACAACGCTTTGTTACCGCGTTTTCAGGTCCTTCCGGCGAACCGGAGACAGAATTCACGCCTTCGGTGGCAGGAGCTCTTTTTCTCTCTAACGACCAAAACGTGCTGAACTGGCTCAAGCGGCGCCCCGGAAATTTAATCGACCGGCTCGCGGCGCTGAACGATTCAGCCGCCGTTGCCGAAGAACTGTATTTGAGTGTGCTCACGCGTATGCCAACTGACGATGAACGTGTGGACGTGGCCGCGTACTTGACCAAAAATGCCAAAAGGCGCGAAGCGGCACTAGGGGAGTTGACCTGGGCTTTGCTGGCTTCGACGGAATTCTGCGTAAATCATTAATCTGGCGATCAACAACGATCGAACCGGAGAGGACGAATGCGCCATCCTTACGCCTGCAATAGTGGAGACCATTTATTCTCGCGGCGGCAGATTCTGTCCGGCCTCTCAGGTCTTGGATTGTCGACTGCAATGGGCGGAGCTGCTTCATTCTTAAGTCCCGTCTTCGCTGATGAATTGAAACGCCAACGTAAACAAGTCATTTTCATCTGGATGGACGGTGGTATCAGCCAGCTTGAAAGCTGGGATCCCAAGCCCAATACAATTTTCGGCGGACCCTTCCGGGCGATCCCCACATCCGTGCCGGGCGTTCACCTCAGCGAATTGCTACCTCACACCGCCAAACAAATGCATCACCTGGCTCTCGTGCGCAGCCTGCACACGCAAGACAACGCGCATTCAAGCGCGGTGGCAAGGATCGAGCGCGGCGATCCGAAAAACCGCGGCGTCGCCTATCCCTATTTCGGTTCGGCCGTCGCAAAGTTTCTCGGACCAGGCGACAGCAAGCTGCCTCCTTATCTCTGGATCAAGCCATATAATGGCGGATTCAAGTACGATCATGCAGGATTTCTCGGTCCGCAGTACGGAGCGCTTGCACTGGGTGACGGCAAGCCACCGGAAAACCTGCTGCGCAATCCGGAGATTAGCGCAGAGGTCGACGCAGCGCGTAATGAACTGCGCAGAAAAGCAAATGAGCGATTCGCGAAAAATCGCCGACCTGACGAGAACGATGCCAACAGCTACGCGTATGACATGGCCGCGCAATTGATGGTCCGCTCCGATCTATTCGATGCTTCCGCGGTAAAAGAACGCGATGCAGACCGTTACGGCCGCCACGATCTGGGCCGACATCTGCTGCAAGCGCGGCGCATGATCGAAGCCGGCGTCACGTTTGTGCAAGTCACCAGTTTCCACTGGGACACGCACGGCGATAACTTCAATCTGCATAATTGTCTAGTGCCGCAATTCGATATGCCGTTCGCCGCGTTAATTGAAGACCTTGCCGAGCGCAAAATGCTCGACAATGTGCTGGTTGTGGCAATGAGTGAATTTGGTCGCACCCCGCGAATTAACGGACACGTCGGCCGCGATCACTGGCCGGAAGCATGGTCGGTCGCAATGGCAGGCTGCGGATTGGCGAAGGGCGCCGTTGTCGGAAAGACTAATGCAAAAGGCACGTGGGTCACGGAGGCGGAGTATGACGTAGGCCACCTGTTTCACACCTGGTTTAAAGCGTTAGGCATTGATACCACTGCAACAGAGTACGACAACAAAGGCCAACCCCTGCCTGTTGCCAATGAAGACTGTCACGCGATCAAAGAACTTCTGGTTTGAAGCGTGCCGGAGGACTGAGGATTCATGGCCGACAAAGAGACCCAGAAGACAGAGCCCAAGCCGGCATCTGGTTTCAAACCGAAGCAGCTCAAAGCCATTGAGCATGAGAACGAATTGGTCGCTGCACGTTACAGTCCGTGCGGGAAATTTCTATTTGCCGGTTCGTACGATGCAAAGATTTACCGCTGGGACCTTGCCGACGGAACAAAAACGTCATTTGCAAAACATCACGGTTGGCTTCAGGGCCTGGTCTTTCATCCCGATGGTAAACGCATGTTTACAGGCGATTCATGGGGCGGCATCTGCTGCTGGGATTACGCTGCCAAATCTCCTGAGCCGATGTGGACGCGCACCGATGCGCACACACGCTGGATGCACGGGCTGGCGATCAGCCCCGACGGCACGCTGCTCGCGACGTGCGGCGCGGACAAGGTCGTGCGGCTTTGGTCTACCCTGGATGGTTCGCCAAAGGGCGAGACCACTGCACAGGGCTTCGATCTGCTATCCCTGTGTTTCCATCCCAACGGCAAAAGCCTGGTTGTAGGCGATCTGAAAGGCGTCGCCACCGATTGGGATGTCGCGACGTTGAAGCCGTCACGCCAGCTTGACGCGAAAATCCTCTTTCTCCGTCCGCTTTCCAGCGGTGTGCCGGAGATCAACGATGTAGGCGGCGTTCGCTGTATTACCTTCGATTCCACCGGAAAGTTCCTCGTCTGTTCTGGATCGCAGCCGACCTCATCTGGTTTCTTTCAAGGCAAGCCGACCATCGTGGTGCTGGATTGGCAGACAGGCGAGCGTAAACACCTGCTGCAGTGGGAAGGCGTGACTCCTGATGACGGGATAACGATGGACGTGTCGTGGCACACGAATGGGTATCTGCTCGCCACTAGCAGCGGCCAACCCGGCAAAGGCGCCTTCTACTGCTGGAAGCCGGAAGAAAAACAACCGTTTCACCTCGACAAAGCAATCACACACAGCCGCAGCGTTAGTCTCGATCCCAGCGGCCAAACGGCAGCGGTCTTGCAGATCAAACCTCCTCCCGGAGGCGTCAACAACCTGAACGGCCGCGGTAAAGATAAGAGCGACGACACATACTGCGGCCTGATGAGCGTGATCACGCTCTGGGACATCCGCCGTACATAAAACACCAAGTCGTTGTTCGCGACCGCATCTTTTGTGACTTTGCCTGCATCGGAATGTTAATATTAACGGTGTTCCAGTGATCTCTGATGCCGAACGTTAATATTGCGGAGAATTCGTGTTATGCGTCACACGCTGCTATTCGTCATCGCCCTTGCGGCAAGCTCAGGGGCTCAGGAGGCTGCACCCCCTGCATCCTCTCGCGTGAATCCGCTCGTGCTCAGCGCTGAGTACGTCAAGGCAGTAAACCATGCGCTCAGCGCGAAGCGTGACGTATGGGGCGAGGAACTGCTGGCCCGACCGGAAGGGCCAACCTTTAATAACGTCAAAGGTTATCTGGTGCCATTGATGCATGGCGATCCCGGCCTTACGGACTCGGGTACCTATTACATTCCGTTGGGCATACCTCACGATGGCAAAGATACTTCCCTGGAAATGGCACTGCACGTTGCTGACGGCAGTCAGTTTTACTCTACATCGCCGGCCAATAACTTATTCACCGAAAAGTACGGCAACACCTGGAACGTCTACGTTGGCGCTGCTGGAGACGAGCCGTTCGGATCGGCACTCGAGCGGTTGAAGCGCTCCGAACTCGTGGACGGCTACCCCGTCTTACAGACCGAGTACGTGGACGCACAGGGCGTCCGTTACCAGCAAGAATCGTTCGCGGCGCGGTCGCCAGAAATTGCCAACGCCAACGGTTACGGCAATTTGGTCAGCTGGATTCGCGTCACCGTTGAACCCGGCGGAAAATCCAAGCAGACTTTGCTCAACTTTGTGCCGTCGATACACCGTACATCTGACACGTCCAAAGGCCGGTTGCCTCGGCTGCTGGAACTTTCCGGTGACCGCCTCATTCTAAACAAGCCGCAGCCGGGGACGACATACCTGTTCTTTAGCCCCGGTGCGAAGTATCCCGTTGAGACGAAGGGCCTGGTGTCCCCGGCACTGCAGTACACCGTCGATTTAAGCGCTGGCAAGCCCACCACCGTGTACCTAGTGCGGCTCAACCAGGCCGTGCCCGCAGGCAAGATCGTGGCTGACGCGCAAAGCTATGCGGCGGCGCGCGAGTCCGTGGTTCAGTATTGGAACAGCAAGCTGGTGCGGGGCGCGAAGTTTGACGTCCCCGAGCCTGAAGTGATGAAAGCGCAGCGCGCTCTGCTGTATCAAAACCTGAATATGGGCAAGTGGTACAGCATCGGCAACTTTTATCAGACGTCTTACACTGAACAGTACAATGCACTGAAAACAGTGGGCGAATTCGGCTTCCCTGAGCGCGAACGCGCACTGAACGAGGAGTTGATGGACTTCACGCAACACGGCCGCAAAGGCTTTGATACCCTTTTCATGGGTATCAAAATGTGGGCCGCCGCAAATTATTACCGCCGCACACTGGACAAGGAATTCATCAAAAAACATACCCCAACGTTCGAGAAGTGGGCCGAGACTTTTGCCGCGCAGATCGCGGCGGATCCTCATGGCCTATTACAGAAAGAAAATTGGGCAGGCGATGTTGGCGGCCCATGCTACGCTTTGAGCTACAATCAGGGATACGGATTTGCCGGGTTGCGCGACATCGTCCATGCCTGGTCGGACACCGGAAATCCAGACCTCGCACTGAAATATGCGCCTCTCGTGGAGCGCTTCGGCAAAAATCTCAAGAGTGCTATCGAACGGTCGGAGGTAAAGCTCGAGGATGGTTCGCTGTTCATCCCCGCTCGTCTCCTGGCTGGCGATAAGCCTTACGACGCCGTGACGGCGACAATTGATGGCAGCTACTGGAATCTGGTAATCACACATCCCCTCGCATTAGGCCTCATTGAGCCGCGCAGTGCCCGCGCTAAAGGCGTCGCCCATTACCTGTTTAACCACGGCTCGCACCTTCTCGGGATGGTGCGCTTCAGCATGGTACCGATCGGCGGTTATGACGCTGCTGGTGGGAACGGAATGCAGACACCTGGGGTGGACACGCCGTACA
>Ga0196964_10000436_pt1 | contig 26226 bp, 19 predicted proteins | sample S1_10metaG_FD_148615 | JGI IMG/M metagenome (GOLD analysis project Ga0196964, IMG submission 148615) | Soil microbial communities from Anza Borrego desert, Southern California, United States - S1_10 | ecosystem: Environmental > Terrestrial > Soil > Desert | place: USA: California | collected... | reverse complement strand
GATGAGTTTCTGAAACGGCGGCGAATTCCACGTGACAGGAGTATGGCCGAGCCCCGCTACAAAAATGCGGCCCCTCCCCTGCTTGCGCGTCCACGCGAGCGGCTCGTAACCGCCGCTCTCCTCGCGGGCGAGCAGTACGCGCAGATCTTTCGCCGTCTGCGTGTGTGTGACCGCCACATCCGTCGCATCAAAATTCGCGACGCCTTTCGTGATGGCGTGCTGCGCATCAACGATGACAGCCCGGAACGCCCCGGGCGACGCGCTCTTTTTTCGCGCGCCGAGCAGCTTCGAGAACCAATCGCTCTTCGGGAAAGCTTCGATGCCACTGCCGAGCACAACGATGCCTTTGCCGCTCTCCAGAAAGTTCTGCAGCGCTGCTTCATGCTCGGCACTGATGTCGCTCACTGCGCGCGCGATTACGAGAACATCCTCTTGTTGCAAGGCTTGCGCGGTGAGCACACTCACGTCGTCGCTGCACCGGACAGGCACTCCGTTATTGTGTTGTGTCAGGGCTTGTTGAGCATTCGCTTCGTTGCCGAGCAGAAGCACGCGGACGCTTTCGCCTTCCGCGGCGAGCAGAGGAAAAGTTAACGCGACAAGGATGAACAACGAACGGGACATAGGCACTCCGATTCAGTCGTATTACTGACGCTTCAGAGGTGAATCGTTCTACTAAAAACCGTCGCACTTAAAAGGATACTCGCAGGCAGGATGCCTGAGGTACAACTTACGCGAACTGCTTATAAAGCATATATGCGGCAATGATGAGCCCGATGATCGAGATCGCCCGCCGCAGGTTTTTTGCGCCGATCTTTTTGGCCACCCCGGCGCCCGCGTATCCTCCCACGCATGCGCCGACTGTCATGATCACTGCGACAGGCCAGTCAATCAGCCCCTGAATCGCCAGCGTCACCGATGCCGCCAGATTAATGATCAGTGCGCAGAAATTTTTGACGTAGCTCATGCGGTAGATGTCGCCGATGCGCATGAAACCGAGCGCGGCGAGCATCAGGATGCCTATCCCTGCGCCAAAATAGCCCCCGTAAACCGCCACGAGAAACTGAAAGGCCAGGTTTCCAGCGGACGGCCCTTTGAATTCGGCCGCCTGTGCGCCGTCGATCAGAACAGGCGGCGGCGGCACCAGCTTTTCCTGCAGCAGAAACAGTGCGACGGCCATCAGGATCAGCCACGGGACGATCACTTTGAACTGCTCGGGCGGCGTGAAATACAGCAGCACGGCACCGATCACTCCACCGATCAGGCTCACGATTGAGAACGGAATGATCAGCGCGTCCTTGCCTTTGACCATCTCGCGGAAGCCGAGCGCACCGGTCAGCGACGCAGGCCAGAGTGACATGCTGTTCGTGGCGTTGGCTCTGATGGGATCGAGGCCCAGGACCAGAACGAGCGCGGGGAAACTGACCAGCGTGCCGCCGCCGGCAACGCTGTTCATGGCGCCGGCGATCACTGCCGCGGCAAAGGCAATGCAGACTGCCAGCGCATCCGGCAATGACGTTCCGGCTGCGGCCACTGGATGGCTCGTCGAGGACAAAAAGTCGATCAGGGTGTTCACGCGTCTATTGTAGCGCAATGGGGTAAAGGCGCGAGTTACGGGGGAGTCCGGCAGTTTCAGTTGCTTTCCAATCCCTATGGCGGCAACATTTTGCGTCACATGGCGCGCGTAGCGGACAAGTCTGGTTTCGGCAGTAAAAAGCACACTTATAAACTGAGGATGTTCAGATGAATCATCGCCGTTCACACGCCTTACTGATCGCCCTGGCAAGCCTTTTACCGATGGCTTATGCAGGCCAGGCCACCCTGGAGCTTCCACCCAAGGCGCCATCGGGCTTTTTCCAGACGCTCACGCCGGCCTTCAACGTGGAATGCAACACGACCAAGGCGCACGCAGACAAAGTCGCAACCATGATCAAGAATGCGGAGATGCGCTTTTATCAGCTCTTTAAGCTGACGCCGGATCTGATGAACGGGACATCCAAGCAGAAGTTCGATAACAAGGCCAACATTCCAGGCGACGTCTTCGCACAGATGGGCTTTAAGCCGTTCATCCATGTTCGCGTTTACAAGGACATGGAGGGTTTCACCGACGAATGGTTTGAGCTCACCGGCGTCAAGGACAAGGAACAGCGCCTGCGCATGGGCATTCCCGGCGCGTACTTCTGCACGCGGCAGGATTACGACAAGACGAAAATGCTGCGGGAAATCCGCAGCTTCGTCGCCAACCGCGATGACGACGAACTCGAGCGCACCCTGCTCCACGAGATGGGGCATCTGTTCATGCACTCGTACCTGCTCGCCTTCTTCGGCGATCCGCCCAAGGGCCAGGAAAGCCAGAAGCGCGGCACGCCGGCCTGGCTGAGCGAAGGACTGGCGCAGCTTTTCGAAATTCTCTGGTCGAAAGCCGGCTCGGCGCAGAAAGCCAAGATGCGCTCGGAAGCGATGATCTACGAAGCCACGCAGAACGGCGATTACTACAAATTTGATGAATTTGTGAACATCACCAACGCGCACAATCTGGCCGCCGTCGCCGGCGATCCGCTCAAGGCCACGCTCAATTATGCCCAGTCGCTCTCGGTCATGGATTACATGGTCAACGTGGACGGCGCGAGGTTCTTCAGCTTTCTGGAAAACCTGCGCGCGTTGAACTTCGAACGGAACCTGCGCACGCGCAACAGGGATCACATCCCTGAATTGTATTCGTTCCAGGACGAAGCGTTCAAAAAGGCGTTCAACTGCAGCATCGCGGAAGTCGAACCATTCTGGAAGAAGAGCGTGAAGACGAAGATGGAAGCGGCTTTGAAGAAGCAGCCTGAGCTCAATTACTGGATTGGCGAATATTACCTGCGCCGCGGCAAGGACAAGGAAAACGACTACATCAAAGCCGAAGAGCGCTTCAAGCTGGCAATGACTCAGGCCCCGACCAAAGGCGAAGGCTACCTTGGAATGGGCCGCATGCAGCTCCGCAAAAACGATCATGAGACTGCGCTGAAGACGCTGACCAAGGCCGCGGAGCTGATGCCCAAAGACGAAGACGCCTGGTACTTCCTGGGCATGGCGCAGATCAACAACGGCAAACTCAAGGAAGCCTGCGAGAGCCTTGATAAGGCACTGAAGATTTTCCCGCGCAGCGGCCGCAGCCTTTCAGGCATGGCCACGGCACAGTTCCATTCAAACAATTTTGCAAAAGCCGCGGAGTACTACGAGCAGGCCTACCTGGTCACGCGCAACCCCGGCTTCATGCGCGAAAAAGGCCGCGCCGCCTTCTTCGCCAAGGACTACCGCCTGGCTCAGGGCGCCTTCGCGGTGTTCTGCGAAGCCTACCCGAAGGACCCGCAGGGAGCGCTGTGGTACGGACTGTCGGCCTGGCGCCTGAACGACAAAGAATTCGGCATGAAGAAACTGCAGGAAGCGAAGGCGCTGAATCCGAACGACCCCATGATCACCGAAGCGATCCGCCTCGCTGAAAAAGGCGAGTCTCTCCGCTTCGAACTCGAAGAAACGATTGCTGCCGAAATCAAGGACCCGGCCAAGGCTGCTCCGAAGAAGGTTCAAATCACGATCGAGGACGAGTAACGTGATGCATGATGCATAACAGGCAGGACAATCCTTCATGCATCATGCATCATGCATGACTGTTATTTCATGCTGACACGCCGTCCGACGACCATCTCTTCCGCTTTTTCCGACGCCAGCCGCACGAGGCGCTCGTGAAGCTCGCGATCGCCCTGAGCGACTTTCGAGCGGTTCTCGTCCCACCACTTCTTTACGTCGCGGAAGGAAAGCCGGTGCAGCTTTTCGGACGTGCGCCCGGTGATGGCATCGAAGCTGGCCATGAAAGCGATGAAGTCCGCGCGGTCTTTCAACGAAGCCTCGCGGCTCAGCGGTCCGATGGGCCCTGATTCCTGCGGTTGCGAGCGCTTCTTTGTCGAGCCGGCGAGCACATCATCGCTTCCGCTGACCTCATCCGGAAAACGCAGCGTCTCGAACGCATACTCGACGAGCGCCTCCGTGATGGCGTACTTGAACGCGCTGTTTCGCATGGCATTAGCGTAGGAAACTTTCCAATCTTTCTGATGCTGCGGCACGGCGCGGAAGAGCGATGCGAGCGTTTTTGCGATTCTGTCATCCTGCGCCGGAAAAGCCGCCAGCCTCTTGAAGGCCTCGAGGCACACGGACGCATCCTTGTCGTTCTGTGCCACATGAATCAGAACATCGATTGCTGAGTTTTCGGCTTCAGGCAGCAGCGCGAGTGCCGCTTTGCGCTCGGCCGCCGACGCCGACGCGTAGCTTCTGTTGAACTTGGCCCACTCCGTTTTCTCCGCCGCGGTGACGGAAAGAGCAGTCGTGAGAACGGTTCCTGCGACAAAAAGCTTTTTCATAGGCGTGTCTCCCCGTGTTTGTGTTTGCCAACGCCGGTATGACGCGCTCCCGAATAACTTGTTGCAGAGAATTTCGCTAAGCATTCATGTGCCCGGTCGCGCGAACGCTTTTGATTTCGCTGGGCTCGCAGCAGGAAGGCTCTTTCATTTCACATTAGTAATTATTTTTTAAACCGGCCAGATTTGCCGGGCTTAGCTGTATAGAACGCATCCGTGCTACCCGAATAGACATTGCCGGCAAAGGTGAGCGTGACCGAGAGCGAAATGCGTTCTTTGTTGCGCTCGGCGCTGACAATGCCGTCGTCTTCCCAGCTTGATTTCCAGCTTCCCTTGTTCAGCTTCGCCGAAAACAAAGTATCGCCGCCGATGAATTCCAGCGTCTTCGTCTGCTTGTTGCGAATGAATTTTGCCTTGAAGCCGGCGCTGCCATTGACGGACTTGCTTCTTCCACGAGCGTCGAGCACGAACGGAACTTTCGCGCCATCGCAGTCCACTATCAGCTGCGCTTGATTGAAGTTCAGCTTCGCCGGAAGTGCCGGGATGATTGTCGTGAACGAGATGCTGTCTTTCGCGTCGCTTACGAAATTGACTCCCCCCGAAAGCTTCAGCAGCGGGATCGCGATTGGCGTAAACGATCCGGCGTCGTACGCATTGGTTCCCGCGGCTGTTTCGCTCGCGTTGCTGACGCCATCGCCGTCGGCATCACTATCCTGATCATCCGTGATGCCGTCGCCGTCAAAGTCGGCGGTGCCGCCGGGCTTTGAGTTCGCGTTGCTGGGATTGGTTCCGAGCTGCGCTTCTTCGGCGTCGCTCACCCCGTCGCCATCTGCGTCCGCCGGAGGCGTTCCGCCGCCTCCCCCGCCCCCGCCGGAACTGCTGGTGGTTGCGCTTGCGGCGGCGGTGTTGGCAGAATCGCCGACCGAATTTGTGGCGCGCACGCGGTAAAAATACGTCGTGGCCGCCGAGAGATTCGAATCGCGGAAGCTCGTGGCGTTCGCGGCTGTGGTCGTGATCAGCGTCCAGTTGGCGACGCCGTCTGGACTGCGCTCAATCTTGAAACCGCTCTCGTTGTTCGACGCGTCGGTCCAGGATAGATCGATCGCGGTGCCTGATACGGCCACCGCCGTGAGCGCCGTCGGCGCGGCCGGCGCGCTTCCGCCAGACGGCGGCGGCGGCGCTGAACTGTCAACGGTGATGATGACCGCGTCGTACGCGGGCGCGTGCACGCCGTCTTCGACTTTCAGCATCAGCGTGTACGTTCCCTCGGCGCTGAAGGTCGCGGTTGTGTTGGGCGACGACGCATTGGCGAAGACAACATTTCCGGGCGCGGCCGTGTAGGGGTAAACGTACCAGGTAGTCGTAATGTTCGTGCCGGAGACCGCCCCGCTCAGCGTGGCGCCGGCCTGTGGGTTAACGGTCTGATCGGCTCCCGCGTCGCATGTCGGAGCGCCAGGTGAGCGCGGGCCTTCGTTCTCGCCCGTCGTCTGGATCACTTCGAAGTTCGTGATCGCCAGCTGCTGAATGTTGGAGAAGCAGCCGGCGGGAAAACGGTCATCGGGGCAGATGGAGATCGAGAAAAAGTTCCCGTTGTCGGCCACCATCGCTCCGTATTTCTTCAGGCCGAGCGCCACGGCGCGTTCGTACTTCGACCAGTTCGACGGAATCGTAAAGCTCGATTTCAGCCGCACGCGCTGGCCCATGGCTGGGACGTTGGGATCGGTCGTGCTTCCGGCGTCGTGCGTCGCCGGGTAGATGTGCGCGGTATTCGTCGCATTGTTGCGCGTGCGCTTCACAACGACGCGCATGCAGTGTTCGACCATGCCGCGGTCACATTCATCGTAGCGGACCAGCGCGGGAAACATCGGAAAGCCGGCGGCATCACCGGACGTCCAGGTGTCCGGCCGCAGCGCGTTGGAATTCAAATCGAACTTCGCTCCGTTCGACGCCTGCCACGGCTGCGTGGCGTTGGACGCGTCGTATTTCATCTGCCACGTTTCCCAGATGAAACCGCTGCCGGGCATGACGGTGATGGAGTGACGGTCGCCGCCCTCGTTGTTCACGTCCTGCTGCCATTGGGTGTTGGTGAGCCCGCCGGTATGCACCGGCCACGTTTCGATGGGCTGATTGGACGGAATCGGATACGAACCGACGTTGCTTGTCCCGGGTTTAATATCATCGGACTGGCTCGGGTAAAGCAGCAGCCGCACATCCACGCGCGGCTGGTTGTCAGGGATGAGGACATAGTTCATCTCTTCAAACAGGCGCAGTCGGTTTCCGTTGCTTCCAAGGTCTGTGATGATCTGCTGAATCATGGCCGACGAATTGGCGAGCAGCGGCCGGTTTGAAATGTCCTCGTTCCATGGATTGGTCAGCGGCATGATCTGCATCGCGGACACGATGGCATCCGCTTCCGGCGTGTTGAACAGCGTCGGCGTGGTCACCGTGGGAACCGGGCCGAGAATGCGGCCTTCCTGATTGATGCGCTCGCCGGCCTGCGCGCCGGCGAACGCGAGCAGCACAATCAGCAGCGGCATTCGAAACAATGACATGGCAACCCCTCCAGGTGCGCACAATCACAGTTGCATCATTTTTTGAATCGTCCGGATTTGCCCGCTTTCGCTGCGTATTTCAGCTGCGTTCCGGCGCTGTAGACGGTCCCGTTCAGCGAAATCATCACCGTCATCGCGGCTGATACGTTCTTTGCATCCGCATCCACGATTCCCTCATCGGTCCAGGCCGCCTTAAAGGTTCCGTGAATCAGCTTTGCAGTGAGCGCCACATCGCCGCCGAGGAATTCAACCTGGCCCGTTAACTTGTTGCGCTTGGAAGGCGCGAGCTTCAACGCCACAGAGCCGGCGGCGGATTTGCCGCGGCCTTTGGCGTCGAGCACAAACGGCACCTTTGCGCCGCCACAGTCGATCACCACGGTCAGGTTGAACGGGCTGAACAGCGCCGGAAGTTTCGGCAAAACCGCTCCGACAGTCACGCTGTCCGCGCCCGTTACCGAGAAGTTTGCGCTGCCGGAAAACTTTGTGAGGCTCATCGGGACAGTCGAGAACGACGCACCGTTGTAGGCATCGGTTCCCGCAGCGGCCTCGCTGGCGTTGCTCGCGCCGTCGCCATCGGCATCGCTGTCCTGATCGTCTGGGAGGCCATCGCCATCAAAGTCGGCGGTGCCGCCGGGCTTTGAATTTGCATCCTGAGGGTTCGTGCCGTTTTGAACTTCAAGCGCGTCGAAGTAGCCATCGCTATCGCTGTCGGCCGGAGGCGTTCCTCCCCCACCGCCGCCGGTACCTCCCCCTCCGCCGCCGCCTCCTCCACCTCCACCGCCACCCCCGCCGCCGCCCGAACTGGAGGTCGTGGCCGAAGCCACGTTCGACGGCGCGGACTGACCGTTTCGGTTTGTCGCGCGAACGCGGTAGTAATACGTCGTCGCCGCGGCAAGCGCGCTGTCGCGGTGGACGATCGCATTCAGCCCCGGCGTGGCAATCGAGGACCAGCCATTGATGCCGTCCGCACTGCGCTCAATGATGAACCCGGTTTCGTCGTTCGAATTGTCGACCCAGGAGAGATCAGTTTCGCTGCTCGACACGCCCGCGGCAATCAGGCCCGACGGCGCCGCTGGGGTCGTCGGTTGCGCCGGTTGAGCATTCACCAGGATGCTGACCGTATCGGTGGCCGTCTTCTCGCCGTCACTGACGCTCAGTTGCAGCACGTAACTTCCGGAGACCGAGAAGCTGGCGCTTGTATCGAGAGCGGACGGCGCTGAAAAATTCACCGTTCCCGGTCCGCTCAGTTGGTCCCACGCATAACTCAACGTCCCCGGAACAACCGGCAGGCCGTCGTCGCTGGCGCTGCCGTGAAGGTTAACCGTAGCCGGCAGCGTGATGGTCTGGTTCGCGCCTGCATACGCCGTCGGTGCCAGATTGGCGTTGAACTCAAACGCGCCGGCATCCAGCGCCGGGTCTTTCGCCCGAGCCTGGCTCTTCTGATGCGGCACATACTCCATCAGCACGTCATTGGCAGGAAGCGCTGCGGAGGCCTGCGCCCCGGCACTGTTGCGGCTTGAAGAATTCTCAAGCAGCGAAAAGTCCTGGTGGAGTTCATCCTTGAATCCCGGGTTTGTACCCAGCGTGCCGCTGAAGGTATTCACCGAACCGGTGAGTGTTCCGTGGCTGCTGACAAAGCCGTCCTTGATCCAGTTGCTGCGCAGATTAACGACGCCTGCGCTTTCGGAGATGGCGAGCCGACTCCCGGCCTCCTTCACATAGAGGATGTTGTTGCGGCAATCCGCCGTTTCGCCGCTGCTGGACAGCCTGAAGAGCGTTGTGTTGCTCGTTCGCGTCGAGACGACGGTGTTGTTGTAGAAGTGCAACGTGCCCTTGCGGTAGTTAGCCGTCGTGCCGCTGTCGCCGCCGTAATGGCAGATCTGGCTGTTGCCGGCGCCATCGGGCTCGATCAGGACGTTGCCGTAAACGAACGTTGTGTTGTACGCCGGATTTGAATTGAGCACGCTGCTGTCAACCAGGTCGAGCTGGCGATTGCCGCTCTCGATCCAGTTGTAGCGCACGACCAGTCCCGCCGAGCGGTCCTTCAGGTTGTTTCCATTGCAGTTCAGCCGCAGCGGGCCGTAGCGGTTGTACTGAAAAGTGATATTTGTCGCTTCGGTGTAACTGTTGTGTTCGAGGACACTGCCTTCGATGCCGTTGTCATAGAGGCGGCATTTTTCGATCAGGATATTGCTCGTCTGGTGGGCGACGAAGAGGCCGTTGCCGCAATCGTGAAACGTACAGCCGCGAATGGTGATCTGATTTCCTTTTTCGACGAAGATCGCTGACGCATTATTGATGTAGCTATGGCTGGCGTTGTCATCGCCCGTATAGGAATACGGTGGCCGGGCGCTGCGGATAACCAGGTTCTCGACGACGATATAAGAAGGCATGGTGTCGGCCGGCGTGTTGGCGCCGCCGATTTTTATAATCGATCGTTCTTCGTTCCAGTAATTGAGTCCCTGCGCGCAGACCGCTCCGTTTCCATCGATGACCGGCAGATTGCCGGTGCCGTCCGCCACGCCGCGGACAGTGATGGGAGCCTGAGCCGTTCCCTGGCGGCAGATCACCCATTTTTCTTTGTAAGGGGTGGACCTGGCGTGGATCAACACGGTGTCGCCGGCCGCGAGCGTCGCCCATGGCGCGGCGCCAATGGAGGCGAACTGCTTTCCCGGGCCAATTTCGTAGGTTGCCGCGTGCGCAGTGCCGACGAGGACGCCTGCTACCAGCCATAAAGCTGGCAGGACCATCCGTGAATGCAACAAGGGAACCCCTCCCTCCGCAGCGGCATAGATAGGTTGCGCTATTTTCGTTTTCAGGGACAGGGATTTTTTATCAGAAGATAATTTTTCCCTGTGAGCCCAAGGCACCTGGGGCAAAAAACCGAAAAAACAGAGGCGGAACGCGGTCTTCATAGGGAGATCTCCTTAGAAGTGCAGTCCTGCGGCTGTTCGGGTGACGGCGAAGTTGAAATTTCATTAGTGTGGAAAAAACCAGCTTTACATGTTTCGTCTGAGCACCCACTGTGCACGGGGGAAATAAGCCCGTGAATGTCTGGAGCCCGACGTGGATGCCAGTTAGATCAGTTTAGAGAGATAGAGTCCGACTGCGGATGGGGCTGCCTGCAGGTGGTGGCGGGGACACTCCTGTCCCCGGGAGGGTTTGGCTGCTTCTCGAAACGCCGAAGTTTTTTGAGCTTTTGCGACTTAGTTAGTCAAGCGCGTCACAGCTAACTGAGTAGCTTCCGCCTCACTGCAGTCTCGCCAGCACCGCGTGCAGCACTTTTTCGGCGCGTTCTTTCTGGTCGTCCCGCACGTTTTTGGGAAGCGCCTGGATCAGCGGGAGGTCTTCTTTTCGCGCCAGCTTTTCGATGCTCTGGAACATGCCGCCGTCAACGATGCTGATCTCTTTGACCGTCTGGCAGAGCAGCGGGACGGCGCGCGCGTCACCCGCTTCGGCCAGCAGTCGGGCGTATTCGTAGAGCCTGTCTTTGGGCTGGCCCATCTCGATGAGCGTATCAATGAGGAACTTCGGGTTCCGCAGGTTCAGCACACGCGCGGCTTTGCCGCTGGCGTTGTACTGCCAGCCTTTCACGCAGAAGGCCAGCGCTTCATCCGCGTCCTCGCCCTGATACTGCTCAAGACTCCATTCGGCTTCGAGGCTGGTGTCGAGATGATCATTCGCTGACCACTGCCGAATGCGCGGCAGCAATGCTTTGCACTGCGTCAGGCCCGCGGCGCGGATCGCCCAGGAAATCGCCGGAGGCAGATCGCCGTAGCGGCTCATATCGTCGTCACGCACCGCCGGCGGCTGCCACTCTTTCAGCGCAGTCTCAAGCGCGCGGCTGCTGAAGGCGCTCTCGAGTTCACTGAGCAGCGTTTTCCAATGCGTGCCTTTGTCGAGTTTCTTAAGTTCCTGAAGCGCGGCCCACTGATCGCTCACCGTTGAAGGCGAACGCAATTTCATCAGCAGCGTGAGCGCCTGCAATCGCACTTCGGGAGACGCTGCATTTTTCAGCGCCTCTTTGACGACGCTCTCTTCCGGATGCGCTGATCTCACGCACGAAAACTGCACGCCCGGCGCCAGGTGTGGGCTGAGCAGAAATCGGCGCGTCCACGTCGCATAGCCTTCGAAGGCCGGGACTTCACGCCTGCCCCTAAGCGCGCGGACTCCGACATCACCATTGGCCGGGCTGGTTGAAAAATAATCCGCGCCAAGCCGCCAGAGTTGCAGAGCGTCGGCAACCGGATCAGTGCTGTGCGGAGTCCACGACTGGGGAAGTTCCCCGGCACTGGCAGCCAGCGCCACAGCGATCAAAGCGGAGACAACGGCGTAGCGCATAGAGACCTCAACCCATACCGGCCGAACAGACTGTATAACGCTCGTGGGAGGAGTTTCTTGCCAAAAGAGCGTTTTTTGCCGCAGAGCGGCAATCTAAAAAAGCCAGGGGTGGAGCGAGCGCCCGCGAGCGCAGCCCCTGGTCGCACCGACCCGACGGAACCGCAAGCCCCGTCAGGGGCGCACTAATCCCAGGCGTGTCCTTGGCCGTTGCGGAGAGATCATTTTCGAACGCCAGAGCCTCGGAGACGCAAAAGAATCGGCGCGAATGAAGAATGAAAAGGAGATTTGCTGCACGATGCGTAAACCACTACCGGCGGTGGTCGAAAGACTCCCGCCGCACTACGGTTGTCCTAATTATTGAAAATGAATCGGAAAAGTCGTCGTACAAGATATTGATCTGCAATGCTTTGCAGTGGCGAAAAGATTTTAGGAAAATTTTCGCGACAAATCGAGTTCGCAAATCGTCTTAGTTAGAGTGAGGGGAGACTGCATCCAGCGCCTCACCGCCTGAACGACGCAACCCCTTTCATCTTCCGTTTACTAACAGGCTCTACTGTGCGATGTTCCACGCGGAACATGCAAAAATCTGCGTTGGTGGACAAAAGACCGGGAGTCTTCCTATAATGCAACGAGCGCTCATACGAAGCTAAGCTGAAAGGATCTTAAAAGCAGATGGCGAAGCAGGAAAAAGAGAAGACTGGCGAAAAGAAGAAGCTGCGCGTGGCTCTGATCGGCGCCGGCGGCATCTCCAATGCGCATACTGAAAACTACAAAAAGTTCGATGACGTCGAAGTCGTCGGCGCCTGCGATGTCAGCGAGGCCAGCCTGAAGAAATTCAGCGACCGGCACGGCATCACCGCGCTCTACGGCGACTGGAAGACGATGATCAAGGAAGCGCGCCCCGACGCCGTGAGCGTCTGCACGCCCAACGGACTGCACCTGCAGCCGACGCTGGATGCGCTCAACGCCGGCTGCCACGTCCTTGTGGAAAAGCCGCTGGCGCTCAACGCCGCGGAAGGCCAGAAGATGATCGACGTGGCCAAGAAGAACAAGCGCCACCTCGTTATTGGTTTCCAGCATCGCTTTGACGGCCGCACCAAGCTGCTCAAGCGCGCCGTTGATGAAGGCGTGTTCGGCAAGATCCTGTTTGTGCGCGTGCAGGCTCTGCGCCGGCGCGGCATTCCCAACTGGGGCGTCTTCGGCAGAAAGGAACTGCAGGGCGGCGGCCCGCTGATCGACATCGGCGTGCACGTGCTCGAGATGGCCCATTACACCATCGGATCCCCCGAACCGGTGAGCGCGACCGGCAGCATCTTTACGTATCTGGGCAACAAGCCGTCGGACGTCGCGTCGCAGTGGCCGGGTTGGGATTACAAGACGTACAACGTCGAAGACCTTGCCATCGGCCACATCAAGATGAAGACGGGAACGGTAATTCACGTCGAGGCCGCTTTTGCCACGCACATCGAGAAAGATGTGTGGACGTTCCAGATCTTCGGCGAGAAGGGCGGCGCCACCTACGATCCGACGACGATCTTCCACGACCACGCCGGAATGATGCTCAACGCCACGCCGGCCTACGTGCCGAAGATCGAAGTCTTTCCGCATAAGATGCGGCACTTCGTCGACGTGTGCCTCTACGACCGCCAGTGCGAAGCACCCGCCGAGCACGGCCTGATGGTGCAGAAGATGCTGGACGGAATCTATCAATCCGCCGAAGCCGGCCGCGAAGTGAAGATCGACTAATGGTCAGTGGTCATGGGTCACTTGTCATTTGCAGGGGATGCGATGCGTCTCTTGCGAATGACAACTGACACCTGACACGTGACATGTGACGAACGCGCATTCTTGCAACTGGCCGCTGCAGCGGGTAGACTCTTCCGAGCTACAAAAGCGCGCGTAGCTCAACTGGATAGAGTACAGGCCTCCGAAGCCTGGGGTTGTGGGTTCGACTCCCGCCGCGCGCATATATTCTGCTGCACGTTCCCAATGAATTTCAGACGCCTCGCGTAAAAGCAGCCGCAGCCCTAGCGCGCAGTGCGCGCAGGCTCGTTTTGTAAAGAGACTGCCCACATCCGTTTGCAGAAACGAAACGCACGCCTGTACCCGGCATAAACAATGCTCATCCACCCCTGCTCAGAACGCTCAATCAACCGGGCTCTGCGGGAGGTGGACCATGTTTCGCATCTGCGGACTGCTGCTCCTGCCTGTTCACCTGTGCGCGTTCGAGTTCTTCCTTTCGCAGGATGGCACGCCGTACACGTGGGATCTTGCCAGCCTGCCGGACTCGACGATTCGCTGGAGAACGTCACCCGCTGATGCGCCAGAGATCCTGCGCGAAGCTGCGCTGTTTGCCACGCAGGCCTGGAGCAACGCCAGTGCTGGCGTGATTCAATTCGCGGAAGGAGACGGCGGCATCGTGATCGAGTGGGGAGCGCCGGTCTCTTCGGAAGGTTCACTGGCCGAAGCGACGGTCCTCGCGCGCAACGGAACAATTCTTATGGCAACGATCGCGGTTAACACGGCCAACTACGCCTGGGTTCGCGGCGAACAATCCGGCGAGCTTCCGGCCGGGACGGCCAATCTCGACGCGGTGCTTCTGCATGAGCTCGGCCACACGCTGGGCCTGGCTCACGCGGAAGTTCCAGACGATTCCGCCACTCATGATCTGCCGACGATGAACGCTGTCTGCTACAGCACAGCGCGCTCGCTGCATCTGGACGATATTCTCGGCATCCGCGCGCTCTATGGCATCGACGCGCCGCTGCCGGCGCTGTTTGTTGAAGCGTCACCCGCCAGCGGCCGTGCGCCGCTCAAGACCGCATTTTTCCACAGCGCCGGAAACGAGCCCGTCCGCTGGGACTTCGGGGATGGCACGAGCGCTGTTACGAGCGAAGCCCGGCACCGCTACCGCGTGCCGGGGGTATACACCGTAACAGCGGAGAACAATGGAATGCGGGCGACGATGACGATTGAAGTCACGCGCAAGCCGAAAAAGACGCGGCGCTCCCTGACAATCCGCTGAGCGCCGCGGCCGAAAATTTCATGCTACTTGTCGAACTTGGCGATGAACTCTTCCGCCTTCAGCACCAGGTTCTTGTCGCCAATGAACAGCGGCGTGCGCTGATGCAGCGAGCTCGGCTCAATGTCGAGGATGCGCTGCCGGCCGTCCGATGCGTAGCCCCCAGCCTGTTCGGCGATAAACGCCAGCGGCGCGGCTTCGTAGGCCATGCGCAGTTTGCCGTGCGGCTTCTTGGGATCCTTCCGGTCGGCCGGATAGAAGAACACGCCGCCCGAAAGAAGATTGCGGTGGAAGTCCGCCACAAGCGAGCCGATGTAACGCGCAGATAGCGGCGCGATCTCTTCATCGCCGCCCTGCAGGTAGCGCATGTACCGCAGCACGCCGGGGCTCCAATACTTTTCGTTGCCCGAGTTCACGCTGTAGTACTTGGCCTTCTCCGGCATACGGATATTCGGATGCGAGAGCAGGAATTCGCCGACCATGCGGTTGAGCGTAAAGCCGTGCACGCCGTTGCCGGTCGTATAGACCAGCATGGTGCTCGATCCGTAAATCACGTAGCCGGCCGCAACGAGGTTCTTTCCCGGCTGCAGGCAGTCCTCCAGCGTGCCCGGCCCTTCCTTCGATTTGCGCCGGTAGATTGCAAAAATAGTTCCGACGCTCACGTTGACGTCGATGTTCGACGAGCCGTCCAGCGGATCGAAGAGCAGCACGTAACGGCCAGTCTTGTACTTGGACGGAATCGGCAGAATTTCATCGTGCTCTTCGGAGCCCATCACGGCCAGGCGACCGGTGTGGTCGTTCAGGCGGTAAATGGTCGAGTCCGCGAACTTGTCCATGCGCATGACTTCTTCGCCCTGGACGTTGCGCTCGTTGGCGCTGCCCAGAACTCCGGTGAGGCCGGCCTGGATGACCTTGGAAGCGATAAGTTTTCCGCACAGCGCCATGTCGTAGAGTATGTTGGTGAGGTCGCCGGTCGCGTCCGGGTATTTGTGCTGCTGATCGAGGATGTGGCGTTCGATGGTGGTGATCTGGAGAGGTTCGCCTGTGAGTGGAGACATCGCGTCGTTGCACCTCCGGAGGGGATAAGGAGTCGTCACTGACCTTCACATTTTGTAACATTGACGATAGTGAAAGCAAGCTGAGCGCCCGTAGTCTTTCTTTTAACGACTTCAACGCAGAGACGCAGAGGACGCTGTGCCTTTTTGGGAATCACTCGCCTGCAAGCTTTAGTACGCTCTCGCGTGTCGAGGGATGAACGCGAAAGTTGAGAGCATCCAATTTATTGAGCACAGGAAGAACTTCGGGGATGTGCCCTGTGGCCTTGGCTTTCAGCAGGATACCGAGAGTACCAGTAATCGTGAGATGCAGAAGTTCGGCATGCTTGCGGGCAAGCGCATCATCAAGAATGAGAAGAGATTCAGGAATTTCGACTCCGAGTGCCAGCGCTTCGCGCTCGCCAGGGCCAAGAGCCGTGACTAGTGGCAGCAGGTTTCTCTCGCGTGATGACCGAACATTGACCCACGGCAATAATTCCGGTGTCGGAAGATTGACGCCGCGCTGCCGCCCGACAGCAAGTTCCTCAACAACGGACTGTGGCACGATGATTTGTCTGTACAAGGATGGAAGCAGATCAAGAAGATTAAGTTGGTGAAGATACTGCAGTGGCGAGGTGTTGCTGATAACCTCACGCATTTTTCAGATCCTCTGCCAACTCTGCTTCAGTCTGGTGGAACGTCGTTACCCCATATTCCGCCAGCTTCGAAAGAAACAGCGTTCTTGGAATTCCAGCCAGATTCGCTGCCGCGCCAGACGATAATCGTCCGAGTTCAAAAAGCTTTACGGCAGCGGCGAGCCGTAACTCAGACCCTAGAGCCTCAGGGCTGAGCTTCAGTGCGACCGCAGTTTCGTCCGGGAGTGCCAAAGTAATCTTACACATATTTCCTCCGCATCTATTCTTAAGGAACTTTGCGTAAGTACCAGTAGCTACTTTTAAAAAATCATCCTTCCTGCTGCGCCGGCGGCCTCGTGTCGTGCTCCTCGTCTTGGTTGTCCGAGCTGTGAATAATTCCCAGCGCGGCGCAGAGATAAAACATGCCGGCGGCCGATATCACGAGCGAGCCATACCGCAGAGCGAAAGCCGATACTTTTTCGCGTTCGACTTCTTCTTTCCTGGAGTCGCGGACGAGTTTTAGCAAACCAAACAGCGGCAACACGACAACCTGGTGGCCGATCTCAACACCAACGCTGAACGCGATAATCGCCGTAACGATGGCGAAAGTCGGCATCCCTTCCATCGCCTCGCGCAAACCGCTTGAAAAGCCCAGTCCGTGAAAAAGCCCGAAGGCGAACGCGGCAACCAGGCGGCCCCAGCCTTTGCTGCGCTTGGGCCAGAAGATGTTTTCGACCGCTATAAAGACAATGCTCGCCGCGATCATTGGTTCGACAATGTTTGACGGCAGCGAAAAAATGTTCAGCGCGGAGATCGTCACCGTCACGGTGTGAGCCGCCGTGAATGCGGCGACTACTTTGACCAATTCCCAGAAGCTCGCCGCGGCCAGCACCAGCGCGCTCACGAAAAGCAGATGATCGTATCCCGTCAGGATGTGCTCGATGCCGAGCTTCAAAAAGTTCCAGGCCATCGTGCCCGTCGCCAGCCGTGCTGCTGGCACCTCTGGCTTGTCTTTTGGCGCCTCTGCCCCTGGGCTCGCCGTTTTTTCCTCCGGTTTTGGCGGCTCGGTGGCGCTCCATTTAAAGGAGTGCGTCACCGGCGATTTGCTGGTCAGCAGCAGGCCCTCAAGGCCTTCCTGTTCGCTCTGCAGAATACGCAGGATGTACGTCGCTTCCCACGGATTGCCCGGCGCATAGTTCACTTCATTGAGGACATCCTGCGAAATCGTGATTTTCTGCGGCGGCGCGGCGACGGGATACTCCATTTCGTAGATGACGTGCGTTTTCTGAACATCGAGCGGCGAAACCTTTCCGTCCGGCAGTTCCGGCTTTTCAAAACTTTTCAGCGTGCCTGTCAGGGTCTTGCCGTCGGCTGACAGATACCAGTGCTTCAGCAGGTAGTGTCCGTGCTTTTCGAGCATCTGCGGCGTGACGAGGTAAAGATCGTCGTCGCCCACACGCGCGGCATTCGAGACCATCACTTCCTCGAGCGACACCCGCGTGCGGATGCTGATCTTGTCGCGGAAGGCGACCAATTCCATGAAGCCCTGCGCCAGCGGGTGAGCGCGCGCCGGACTGCGCAGCGACCACTGCAGGCAGAAGGCGAGCAGCAGGACTAGAGAAATGCTGATCTGATGCCGCGTTGCTTTCATGGAGCCACCTCAATCGACAACAGATTAAACACCCATATAAGCAATTGCGAGAGGTGTTCGCCATTTTGCGCCATCGCCGTAGCACGCTAAAATAGCGCCATGATTCTGCCGCTCTCTTTTTACACAAAGAAGACGGTTACAGTCGCGCAGGCCCTGCTGGGAACCGTGCTGGTGCATGACACTGCGGAGGGACGCGCGGCCGGGCGAATTGTTGAAACCGAAGCGTATCTGTTCGAGAATGATCCCGCCTGCCACGCGCACCGTGGAAAAACGCCGCGCAACGCAGTGATGTTCGGCCCGCCAGGTCATGCGTACATCTATTTCATTTACGGCATGTACTACTGCTTCAATGTCGTCACTGCTCCCGAGGGCGTCGGCGAAGCCGTCCTGATCCGCGCACTGGAACCGCTTGACGGAATCGAGCTGATGAAACGTCGACGCGGCACAAGCGAGCTGAAGAATCTTTGCAGCGGGCCGGGAAAGCTCGTCCTGGCACTGGGACTTCGGCCCGATCAGAATGGCGCTTCGCTGCTTAGCGGGCCTTTGACCATCTGGACACCCGAAAGCTTTAACGCACCTCGTCCAAAAAAGTCGGATATTGTTTCTACGCCGCGTATCGGAATAAACCGGGGTGCTGATCTGCCTTTGCGTTTTTATCTAAAGGGACATCCGTTTGCGAGCCGCCGCTGTTCCGTTTCGAAGCGCTAGACTCCTTTTGCCCTACGTTTGACTTTCATCTGAAATCAATTAAAGCAGCCTCAGCGGTAAATTGATGTTTGGCTCGATATGTGCTTTCCGTTCGGCACATGCTGGTTGTCTGAGAGGAGTTTTTGTGGTTGTACACCGTTTATGCATCGTCGGTCTGGGCATGATGGGTGGCGCCATCGGCATGGCAGCACGCCGCGCCGGCAGTGCCACACGCGTCATCGGAGTTGCCGATAGCCAGGACACCATTCAGCGCGCCAAGATCAAAGGCGCCGTCGATGATGCCACGCTCGATCTGCGCGCCGGCATTCACGACGCGGATCTGGTCATCCTCTGCGTTCCGGTGAAGACCATTCTCGATGCCGCGGCGGCCGTTATTCCAGCTTGCCGCGAAGGCACCATCATCACAGACATCGGTTCGTCCAAGGCGGTAATCGTCCATCAGGTTGAGAGCCTCATTCACAAGCTGAAATCAAAGGCCCATTTCGTCGGCAGCCATCCTGTCACTGGCAGCGAGAAGAAGGGCATTGAAGCCGCGGATCTGGTTCACGTCGCCGGCGCTCCCTGCGTCATTACGCCGACCCAGCACACCGATAATGAATCATACCGAAAGGTCGAGGAATTCTGGAAGAGCATCGGGCTGAAGACCGTCCGCATGTCGCCCGAGGATCACGATGCTACCCTCGCCCGCTCAAGCCACTTGCCGCACATCCTCTCGGCTGCTCTGGTCGCCATTCAATCCGATCGTTCGATGGAAATCTCCGGCCCGGGCCTTCGCGACATGACGCGGCTGGCCGGTAGCGATCCAGCCATGTGGAGCGACATCGCCGAGCAGAACGCGGTGGAACTCAGCCGCGCGATGAAGGAACTCGGGCAGGAAATTCTTCGCCTGTCTGGCGACATTGAAATGCTGGCCGCACACGGCACGCCGGGCGCTGAATCGTCGCGTGAACGGCTCTTCCGGTTTCTCGCTGACGCCCGCCAGCGCCACGAGAAACGTTTTGCCGCGCCCGCAAAGGAAGAATCGCAGAGCGAAGACTTCCAGGACGTCGGTGAACCGATGCCGACCTGATGTAGCGCAGGCTTACAGTTTAGCCATTCCGCTTCGCCCGCCGTCCTCATCTAACGCCGGCTTGCAGGGTCCTCTCATAGTAACTAAGACGATTAGCCTGTGGCATCTGCGACTCATATTTTCTTAAATTCTTTTCACCTCCATAAAATGTTTCTTGCCATAGCTTTACGAAATCACCTTTGCAGCTGGAATTTAACGAGCGCACTGGTCGAGCGCACTTGAGCCCGGCGAAGGCGGCCGGATTCAGCTTTATGGGGGATCTTTTCAGCCCCTGGATGCGATTTTTCAAAAAACTTTCGCCGTTCTTCCCTGCTCATCCGCGTGTACAGTGTTGAGCTTGAGGGCAGCCGATGACGGGCGACGCACTGACAGCCGAGGCCGCGGGGCATCTGGAGCGCTGGCGAACCACGCGCGATCCGGAAGCGCTGGGCTGGCTGCTGAAATGGCAGCGCGACCGCGCTTACGCCACCGCCTTCCGCATTCTCAACAACAGCACCGATGCAGAAGACGCCGTGCAGCAGGCCTTCGTTAAACTGCTCAGCCGCACGCACGGCTTCGAGACTTCCGATCTTTTTCGAGTGACTGTCTACCGCGCCGTCGTTCAGTGCGCGTTGGATATGGCGCGCGCCAACCGCGCGCGGTTGAACCTGGAGAAGGCCATGACTCCGCTTGAGCGAAACGCCGCGCCGACCCCGCAACTGGCCGCCGAGCAGGCCGAAGCACTGCGGATGGCCTGGCAGGAACTGCAGTCCATGCCCGAAGAGACACGCGCGCTGGTCGTTCTCTGCTACCAGGAAGGTCTGAGCGTCAGCGACGCGGCGGAAGTTCTCAACGAGCCCCGTGAAACGTTGCGCGACCGTCTTTCAGGAGCGATGAACGAGCTGCGCCGCAGGCTGAATCAGCGCGGCATCCGGCTTTCCCTCATAACGCTGATCGCTCTCTTGGGTTCAGATAAAGCGCTGGCCGCGCCTGCGCATCTGTGCGAAGCGCTCGATACTGTTCTGCCCGGCCCGTCTTGTGCACAGGTCGCGGCGGCGAAAACTCCGGCTGTCTCGGCTGAAGCAGCGGCGCACGCGCTTGGAAGTTCCGGCACGGTTTTGTCTCTGGCGGCAAAAGTTGGCATCGCCGCGAGCATTCTTCTGGTGGCCGGAAGTTTTGTGACCCTGCGTTCAACGCCCGCACCGGCAACGTACGCCGCTGTCGCCACCCCCGATAGCTCAACTGTGATCAATTTTCCTCAGACACGGGAGAACGCTGCGTCCGTGCCGGTTACCGTGCCCGCTGCAGCTCCGGAAGCTGTCGCAGCACCGGCAGCGGCGCCCCACGCTGAGCCCAATGCGGCCGCTCGCGCTGCAAAGGAAAAGCGCGCCGGACAGAAAAACGAAGATTTGCCGCTCGATCAGGTTCCGGTTGAGGTCCGAGAAGCGGGAGAACGCGCGCTCAACGGCTTTCGGCTGGTCAAGGCGGAGCGGAAGACAACGGCGACTGGAGTGCTCTTCGAGCTGGAAGGTTACGCCGGCGGCAAGTTCTACGAAATCTTTGTGGATGCCAATGGCAACGTGCGTTCGGTCAATCTGGAAGATGACGAAGCTGAAAAAGCTGAGAAGAAAAAGAAAACCAAGGCGGTGAAGTCACCTGCCTCCGCGGTCAAGCCGCCTGCGCCCCCGACAGGAGATTTTTAGAACTTTACTGCCGGTTGTGGAACCCGGCCAAACATAAGGGAGGAAAGACATGCAGCGCATCACCGCGTTGTGCCTGGCAGCCGTTCTTTCAATGGGTCTGATCACAGCTTCGTGCGAAGCCGGAGAAAAGAAAAAGGATGAGCCGGTCGCCCTCGACCAGCTTCCGGAAGCCGTCAAGAACGCCGCCCAGGCTGCCGTGAAGAACATTGTTCTCTCGAAAGCGGAGAAGAAAACCAAGAAGGGAACGGTCACCTATCAAGTCGAAGGCAAGGCCGACGGCAAGGAGTGGGAGATCAAGCTTTCGCCCGAAGGCCAGGTGCTGAAGATCAAAGAAGAAAAACAGGACGGTGACAAAGACGACAAGGCGAAGTCCGCGTCAAAACCGGTGCCTCCACCGGCGCCACCTAAAGGCGATTTCTAAAGCTCTTGCTAAAGACGGAAAAACATGGGCTCACGCCCATGTTTTTTTGTGGCTAATTACCAATCGTTCTTTTTCTTCGGCGGCGGCCACCCTTTTAAAATGCGCACGGAATATTCGCTCGTCAGCAGCTTCTCGAGCACCGCGCGAGTGGCACGGCCGGCGATGATGATCTCGTCGTCCTTCATTTCGCGCGAATCTTCGAAGAAATGCGTCGCCAGGAACGAAAGCGCTTTGCCGTCGCCTGCGTGCACCTGAATGGTCAAGGGCTTGGCGTCCTCGCGCGCGCGCTCGCGGATTTCATTTTTAAGGCGCTCCAGGCCTTCGTTGCGCAGCGCGGAGACAGGGATGCCTTCGGGGTAATCCGAGCGCAACATTTTGTAGTCGATCTTGCCTTCGTCTTTGATCGCGTCGACCTTGTTGAGCACCATGATGGTCTCAAGATCAGCGGCGCCGATTTCCTTCAGCACGCCGTTCACCGCATCGATCTGTCCGCGAACGAGCGGCGATGAAGCATCGACGACGTGCAGCAGCAGGTCGGCCGTCCGTGCTTCCTCAAGAGTAGCATGGAAGCTGGCGACAAGGTTATGCGGCAGGCGGCGGATGAATCCGACGGTGTCCGAAACCAGCGCGTGCACGCCTCCGCCGAGTTTAAGCATCGCCGTCTTCGTATCGAGCGTCGCGAAGAGCTTGTTCTCGATGTACACGTCTTCGCCGGTGAGCGCGCGCATCAGCGTGCTCTTGCCGGCATTGGTGTAGCCGACAAGCGAGACGAGGTAATGCTCGCGCGCGCGAGAGCGGACCATGCGCTCTTTGCGGCCCTCGATTTGTTTTAGTTCCTGGCGCAGATCGTAAAGGTGCTTTTCGATTTTGCGGCGGTCGACCTCCATCTGCCGTTCGCCGGGTCCGCCGCGCATCCCGATGCCGCCCGTCTGCCGTTCCAGATGCGTCCACAGCCGCTTGAGGCGCGGCAGTCGGTACTCCAGCAGGGCAATGCCGACCTGGACGATGGCCATGCGCGAACGCGCGCGGCTGGCGAAGATGTCGAGGATCAGCTCCGTGCGGTCCATTACTTTCAGACCGGTGGCCTGATCGAGATTCTTCCCCTGGCCGGGAAGAAGGTCATGATCAAAGAGAATACATTTTGCGCCGAGCTCGTTGGCAATCTCTTTGACTTCCTGGACCTTACCCTTGCCGATGTAAGTGGCGGGCGTGACTTCCTTGATGTTCTGAACGACCTTGGCAACGACCTGCGCGCCGGCTGTCTCAGCCAGTGCCTCAAGTTCCTGCAGGGGTTCTTCACCAGGAAGGAGATCGCCGGGGCGGTAGCCTCCGACGAGAACGACTTTTTCGCGGCCAGCGGTGAGCTTGACGTTGCGTGCTTTGGGAACTGCCATAGGTGGAAGAAGGACCGTGTGAGGCGGCGCTTCTAAACGACTCCTTTCGAGCGGACACCGTGTCCGTATGGGAATGATACCGGCTTAATCGCAGGAAACCAGCCGAGTACAGGTCGATAACATACCTCACGAAAAGGACGCTTGTCCAATGGCCATACAATTTTTCCGTTCAAAATCTATTCTGAGGTTTCCTTTCCTGGCACCCCTGGCGATCTTGGCGTCCTTGGCGTTTGACGTTAAGCTCCCATCTTCCCTGAGGACACACGCATGCCAATTGATCAGAAAGCCGTGCTCAAACTCATCCTCGAGATGCTGAAGATCGACGGCCTTTCGGGCAAAGAAGGAAACATTGCAGCGTTCATTATTCGTAAGCTGCGCGCGGTGGGAATTCCGGCGGCTTCAATCACCACGGATAATGCGAACAAGCGCAGCCCGCTAGGCGGCGAGACTGGAAATCTGATCTGCACGCTTCCGGGGACGATAAAAGCGCCGCGCCGACTGCTGGCCGCTCACATCGACACGGTGCCGCTCTGCGCCGGAACGCAGCCGGTCGTCAAAGATGGCTACATCGTCAGCGCCAATCCAAAGACAGGGCTCGGCGGTGACAACCGCTCGGGCGCGGCCGCGATTCTGTACGCTGCCACTGAAATCGTGCGGCGCAAGCTGCCGCATCCGCCGCTCACCTTTTTCTGGCCGGTGCAGGAAGAAGTGGGACTTTACGGTGCGCGCTTCGTGGACGTCGCGGCGCTGAAGAATCCGGTACTCTGTTTCAATTGGGACGGCAGCAAGCCGGAGAAAATCACCATCGGCGCAACCGGCGCTTACGTGATCACAATCCGAATCGAAGGCCTCGCCAGCCATGCTGGCGTGGCGCCTGAAAAAGGCGTAAGCGCTATCGCGATTGCATCTCTGGCCCTCGCGGAGCTCTACCGAGAGGGCTGGCACGGCCAGGTGCGAAAAGGAAAGTACTCGGGCACCAGTAACTTCGGCACGATCAGCGGCGGAAGTGCCGTCAACGTGGTTCCTGAGAGCGCCACGATTGTTGCCAACGTTCGCAGCAATGATGCGAGGTTCCGCGAGAAAATGGTGGCTGCGTACCGCAAAGCTTTCGAGAAGGCAATCCGCCAGGTGAAAAGCAGCACCGGCGCGCGCGGGAGTATGACCTTCGACGCCGATCTGCGCTACGATTCGTTCCTGCTGAAGGAGGATGCGCCGGTCGTCGTCGAAGCGCAGCGCGTGCTTTCAGCGCTGGGCCTGAAGCCGGAACTTCGCGTCACCAACGGCGGGCTGGATGCGAACTGGCTGACGGCACACGGGCTGCCCACGGTTACGCTCGGCGCGGGGCAGTGCGAGGTTCACACGGTCAGCGAAAAACTGGAGCTCGCATCGTTCTACAAAGGCTGCGAAGCGGCGCTGCGGATTGCGACGAGGGTGTAACGTTCCCTCTCCCCTCCGGGGAGAGGGCCGAGCGAGCGAAGCGAGACCGGGGGTGAGGGGGTAGCCGCTTCTTGCAAAATCGGCGCGACCCCTCACCCGGCACTCGCTGCGCTCGTGTCCGCCCTCTGCCCGGAGGGGAGAGGGAATCACGCATGCTCGCGCAGAAAGGTCTGCGGGTCGCGCCAGCCGTGCTTGCCTTCTTCCCAGGCCTGCTTTGAGATGTAACCACATACCCACGTCGTGGGCTTGCGCACGGCGTACGGTCCCTGGAGAGTGTGAACTTCAATCCACGTCTCGCGCGTGTCGGCTTCGAGAACTTTCCCGCGGTACGCCACGCCCTGCCAGCGCACGTCGCTCATGCTTCCCGGGCGCGGAACGTTCCAGAACGGACCCTCGTGAATTCCAAAATGCAGGTGCGAAATGTACCCGCCGTTCTCCCAGGTGAAACTGCGCCCGATCGAGCCCAGCTTCTGCCCGGTATGAATTGTATCTCCTGGGCGCACGGACACGAACGGACTTAAGTGCGCATACAGCGAGCAGAACTTTTCGCCGGACGTAAACGTGTGCTCCACGATGACGATGTGGCCCCATGTCGGCGTGCAGCTCACCTGTCGCACGAGGCCGTTTCCGACCGCAACGACGCTCCGGTGGTCGCGCGTCCACATCATGTCGTCGCCGACGTGGAACAGGCCGCCAAAGCCGTCCTTTGAGTCGTCCATGTCCTTCGCGTAGCTCGTGCGCTTTTCGTCGAAGAACTCCCGCACCGGCGGCACGAGCCGCTCAACAGGGGGGGCGTTGAAATCACCGCGATGTTCCGTCGCCTGTCCGAAAACATCGAAGGGAATGGCAAACAGCTGTGCCTGAAGCTTGAGCCGGGCCTGCCTTTCGGCGATGAATTGCGAAGAGGGAGAACTTCCGCGGAACGCGCAATGCGGTTCGAACGGCTCGCGCAGCGCATAGATTGAGAACGCCTGCGTCATGCTTTTTTCGCTGAGCCCACGGCGCAGAAGCTCAGAGGCTTGAGCGTAGTCGAGCGACGTATCCGGCGGCTGCAGAGTGCCAACGGGAGGCAGCGCAGAGCGGCGCTCGATAGCGGCAAACGCGGCAGCGAGCGAACCGCGAGCGTAGACGTCGTGTTCTGAGAGCAGCGCCCGATCCAGAGCGTTCAAGTCTTTGTCCGAGCCATGCCACATCAGAAATTCGGCAGCCAGTTCGCGCACATCCGCGTGCGGATTGGCGAGCAGCTCCGTCATCTGTGTGCGCAGTTCCTCGGAGCGGTCATTTTGATGGATCAGCGCGACCAGAGCGCCAAAGGGAGCGTTGGGTTCGCCTTCGTTCAGAATTCGCCGCGTTGCCGGCGTCAGCTCCGGTGAATAGTAGCGCGGGAGATATTTCCAGCAGTACTTCCAGAGCTCCCGGCGCTGCAGCGCGCGGCGAATGCGTGTCAGATCGGGGAACTCGGCTTCGACACGTTCAAGTGCAAAGCCGGCAATGTCGGGGTCCGCGTGATCGACCAGCGCGCTGCAGACCTCGCCGAGTGCCTTGAGGCCTTCGTTTTTGGCGATCAGCATGACCGCGAGCTTGCGCACCGATTCATCGCTTGTCTTAAGCAATTCCGCAACGGGCGCTTTGGCATTCAGCGACCAGCAATGCTGAAGCGCAAAGAGAATCACCGGTCGCGCCTCGGGCTCGTTTTTCAAATAATGCAACAGCCGCGGCGCTAAAAGTGCGCCGTAGGCTTTCAAAGCCTCGGTATGTGCTTCGACATGCAGGCCGTTTTTCAGATCATGAATCAGCGCATCGGCGAGATCATCCAGCCGGGAGGGCACATTTCCGGGCGTGATCTTCAGATTGGTGTCAGGCAGAAGCATGCGATCATGTTAACC
>Ga0196964_10000435_pt1 | contig 26228 bp, 19 predicted proteins | sample S1_10metaG_FD_148615 | JGI IMG/M metagenome (GOLD analysis project Ga0196964, IMG submission 148615) | Soil microbial communities from Anza Borrego desert, Southern California, United States - S1_10 | ecosystem: Environmental > Terrestrial > Soil > Desert | place: USA: California | collected... | reverse complement strand
TTTCACGCCTGGGTTAGGCGACAGGAATGGCGGCAGCTCCCGCTGACCGCTGATCAGCAGGTAGGTCCGCCGCTCTGAGATATTGGCCAGCTCCGCTATGGCAATGGCGAGGAAATCGAGATTTAAAGCCAGTGGCTGCCCATGGAAATTGCCTCCGCTCATGATGGCGTCCTCGTCGTGAAAAACGATCGGGTTGTCGGTCACTGAATTGATCTCTATCTCTACGATCCGGCGCACATGGTCTGTCGTATCCTTAGTAGCGCCATGCACCTGCGGTATGCAGCGGAAGCTGTAAGGGTCCTGCACCTGCTGCTTTGGCTGTAGCTGTATGGTACTGCCCTTTAAGAGCTCCAGCATTCTCGCGGCGGTATCAAGCTGTCCTTTATGAGGCCGCACCCTGTGTATCGGGTGGCGAAAAGGTTCATCCTTTGCCATAAAGGCATCGGCACTCATAGCAGCAATCACATCTGCCCAGGTCTGCAGCCGGTCTGCAGCCATCAGGCTCCAGGCAGCGTAGCTGCTCATAAACTGGGTGCCGTTCAGCAATGCCAGTCCTTCTTTCGCCGCCAGCGGTATGGGTTCCAGCCCTGTTTCCTGCAGCACTTCCATTGCTTCCCGTCTTACACCTTTATATCGCACCCACCCCATGCCGAATATAGGCAGGCTTAAGTGTGCCAGCGGGGCCAGATCGCCAGAAGCGCCCAACGATCCCAGCTCGTAAACGACAGGGTGAATGCCCAGGTTATAAAAATCGGCCAGCCGCTGCACTATTTCAGGGCGCACACCGCTGTAACCCCTGCTCAGTCCATGCACTTTCAGCAGGAGCATCAGTCGCACGATCTCTTCGGGCACTTCATCGCCCATTCCGCAGGCATGGCTGCACACGAGGTTTTCCTGCAGCTGTGACAGCTCATTGTCTGCTATGCGCACATTGCACAGCGAGCCAAAGCCGGTGTTGATACCGTAGTAGGTATCGCCTCCTTTCAGAATGTCGTTCAGGTAGTCCCTGTTCAGTTTGATCCGGTCGCCTGCGGGTCCGGAAAGCTCGATAGGAGCCCCGCGGTGCTCCTGGATAAAAGGTATGGAAATATGATCTGGCAGTTGCATGAATGCGCTTTGTTGAAAGCGCAAAAGTAAAGGTTTGCCTACTATTTAGCTAGCCGCCGCCGGTAGGGGAACTGCTTCCCGGGGCCGGTCCAGTTGATCAGGTTCAGTGTGAGCCCGCCGCCAAGCAAGGCGTAGTCATAAGCGCCGGTACCTTCCGGGTTTTCAAACCAGGTAGCCTTAGCCTGCAGGCCGATTACCAGTCTTTGACTTAGCTTCAGTCCGGCCATCAGCACCGGTCCGCCACCTGCCGAAACCTTTTTGGGTACATCGCTCATATTGATACCCAGCAAGAGGTCACCACCCGCAGAGAACACATAATGCTCGTCTTCGTAGCGGTAACCTACACCCAGGGGCACCTGGAACATCAGGTGCTGATCAGACGACATGTCCGATGCGCGAACCAGGCCGCGGGTGCCGGTAACCGAAAGTCCGGCCCCGTAGCTGTAATACAAGCCGGAAGGTAACCGGTCAATGCCGCGCAGCATCAGCGATACCCCGCCGGTGCCGCGGGTGTAGGCGGAAATCCCTGTGACAGGTATAAAGGATATCTCGGAATATTTCTGTGCGAACACCTTCCAGCAGGAGAGAAGACAGCAGGCAGGCAATAAGGTCCTTGAAAGTGCGAAAACGAGCATAGTTTCCGGGTTGGATGCCGACATATAACGGTAAACCGGATAGGATATTGCCGCGGCCAGTCTCATTAAATCTTTTAAAGGAATGTCCGGCCATTACCGGTCCTTTCCTGCATCTTCGACAGCAAACCCTATTTTTGCGGCGTAGAGCCGGCAACGGCCTCAAAAACATCGGATCTATGAATCTACAGGCTCCATCGCGGATCGACAACTATATAGGCGGCAACCTGCAGGCTCCCCTCGCCGGCAGGTATATTGATAATATGAACCCCGCTACCGGTGAGGTCTACAGTAAGACGCCCGACAGCGACGAAGCGGATGTGGAGCAGGCGGTATCCGCCGCAAAGCAGGCATTCCCGAAATGGAGTACCACACCTGCCGAAGAACGGTTCAAGGTGCTTAACCGCATTGCCGAGCTCATTGACCAGAACCTGGATGCCCTGGCACTCGCCGAAACCAACGATAACGGAAAGCCTCTCTGGCTCAGTAAAAGAGTGGACATTCCCCGCGCTTCCAGCAATTTCCGCTTCTTTGCCACTGGCATCATGCATTTCAGCACAGAAAGCCACAGTATGGAAGACAAGGCCATCAACTATACTTTGCGCCAGCCTATCGGCGTCGTCGGCTGCATCTCTCCATGGAACCTCCCGTTGTATCTGTTCACCTGGAAAATAGCACCGGCGCTGGCAGCCGGCAACTGTGTGGTCGCCAAGCCCAGCGAGGTGACGCCAATGACCGGGTATCTGCTGGCAATTATCTGCAGAGAGGCGGGATTGCCCGATGGGGTGCTCAACATCATTCACGGCACCGGTCCGGGCTGCGGCAGCGCTATCGTAAAGCATCCTGAGATCAAGGCCATATCCTTTACCGGCAGTACCCGCGCCGGAAAAGACATAGCCGCCATTGCCGCGCCCATGTTCAAGAAAATATCCCTGGAGCTCGGCGGCAAGAATCCGAATATCATCTTTGCCGATTGCGACTGGGAAAAGATGATGCGTACCACGCTGCAAAGCTCCTTTGCGAACCAGGGGCAGATCTGCCTCTGCGGCAGCAGGGTGCTGGTGGAAGAGAGCATCTATGAAAAATTTAAGGAAGACTTTATAAGCCGCGCAAAAAAACTCACGGTGGGCGATCCGCTGGACGAAAACTCCAGGCAGGGTGCCGTTGTAAGCCAGATGCATTTTGACAAAGTGAACAGCTGCATCGCACTGGCAAGGGAGGAAGGAGGTAAAATATTGCTCGGCGGCAATGTGGTAAAGCCGGAAGGTCGCTGCAGCAATGGCTGGTTCGTAGAGCCTACCATCATCGAAGGACTTGGACCTGGCTGCCGCACCAATATGGAAGAGATCTTCGGACCGGTCGTGACCTTACAGTCCTTCAGGACAGAGGAAGAGGCCCTGGAGCTCGCGAATACCTCCGACTACGGCCTAAGCGCTACGATCTGGACACAGGACATCAGCCGGGCCAACAGGGTTGCGGCAAAAGTGCACAGCGGCATTATCTGGGTCAACTGCTGGCTGCTGCGTGATCTGCGCACTCCCTTCGGAGGGTTTAAAAACAGCGGCGTGGGGCGTGAAGGCGGCTGGGAAGCATTGCGCTTCTTTACCGAGCCCAAAAATGTTTGTGTAGAACTATAAGATAGCGATTGAAAATAAAGAGGCTGCATTGGCAGCCTCTTGGTTCAGTAAATAAATAGAATAAGTGACGGGACAGTACTGCAAAAAAACTGACAGGGAGTGTAATGGGTAATTGTTAGAAGGGTTATCTACAAATTGCTTTAATTGACCAAATTCTCTCTTTTTCATTTAATCTACGGTCCGATCGGTTTAACTAACGGTCGTTTTTTGCAGAATAAAGGTCGCGCCGCCCGCAATATCACTATCTGAACCCGGGAACTGGTCCTCCTCCGGAAACGTCCCCGCCTCTGTTCCGGCAAATAATACAGCGGCTTCCTGTTTTTACCCGAAATGTTCTACAAAGTTTAACATACTAAATGGTTTGCGTGCTGTTAACTTCGCGCCGCAAAACCGGGAAAGCTGTTCCGGCTTGGCAACACACACCATTAACCAAAACATTTTTCAATGAAACTCAGACTCCTGCAGGTATTGATCCTGCTGCTGGCGCCAGCTATAGGCTGGTCCCAGAATGTTACCGTCAGCGGCACCATCAAGGATGCGGCTAACGGCGAAGACCTGATCGGTGCCATCGTCACCGTGAAGGAACAACCCACCAAAGGCGGCGTTACCAATGCCTATGGTTTTTATTCCCTCACCCTCCCCGCCGGCAGCTATACACTCCTGTTCCAGTATGTTGGCTACCGGACCGAAACGAGGGAGCTGAACCTGCAGTCGAACCAGACCCTGAACATCAGCCTGGGCGCTGCATCAAAAGACCTGGAAGAAGTAGTGGTGCGTACAGAGCGCGCCGATAAGAACGTTAGCGCTACGCAGATGAGCGTGTTCCGGATGGATCCCCGGCAGGTCGAATCGGTGCCGGTGCTCTTTGGTGAAAAGGACATTATCAAGACCATGCAGCTGACACCAGGCGTAAAAGCAGCGGGCGAAGGGAACGCGGGATTCTATGTGCGGGGCGGTGCGGCAGATCAGAACCTGATCCTCCTGGACGAAGCTCCGGTATATAATGCCTCGCATATGCTGGGGTTCTTCTCCGTGTTCAATTCCGATGCGCTCAAAGATGTGACGCTGTATAAAGGAGCGGTGCCGGCCGAATACGGGGGCAGGGGCTCTTCCGTGATGGACGTGAAGATGCGTGATGGCAACAGCAAGCATTTTTCTACCTCGGGCGGCATCGGGCTCATCGCCTCAAGGCTCACTTTCGAAGGTCCGATCGTGAAGGATAAAGGCTCCTTTATCATCTCCGGCCGCCGTACCTATGCGGATCTCTTTCTGAAGCTTTCCGACAGGGAAAACCTGCGCAACTCCAAGCTGTACTTCTACGATCTGAACATGAAGGCGAACTATCAGCTTGGTAAGAAGGACCGCATCTTCCTTTCAGGATATTTCGGCAGGGATGTATTCGGATTCGCCGATCAGTTTGGCTTCGACTGGGGCAATGCCACGGGCACGCTGCGCTGGAATCATATTCTCAGCAGCAAGATATTCACCAATACCTCACTTATCTACAGCAACTATAACTACAGGATCAAGCTGGGCTTTGACGGTGAGGATATCAAGATCACCTCCTCCATCCGCGACTGGAACCTGAAGCAGGACTATACCTTTACACCAAATCCGAACCATAATATGAAGTTCGGCTGGAACCTCATCCACCATACCTTCAAGCCCGGCAAGATCGAAGTGGGTAAAAACAGTAATTTCAACAACGATGAGCTGAACGGCCGCAAGGCACTGGAAGTCGGCGTATATGTACAGGACGATATGAAGATCAGCGACAAGCTGGGATTGCAATATGGCATCCGATATTCGGCCTTTGCATTCATGGGCAGCGCGGTAGTCTATACATTTGACGGAGAAGGAGAGAAAACCTCCGTAAAAGAATACGGCGAATGGGACCGGATAGCTACCTATAGCGGCTGGGAGCCGCGGCTGGCGCTTAAATACGAGCTAACAGCCACCAGCTCCCTGAAAGCATCTTACAACAGAATGTACCAGTATATGCACCTGCTCTCCAACAGCACTACTTCTTCGCCTACCGATCTCTGGGTGCCTACTTCCAACAATGTGAAACCGCAGATCGTGGACCAGGTCTCGGCCGGCTATTTCCGCAACTTTAAGAACAACACGTATGAGCTTTCGGTCGAAGCCTATTACAAGTACCTGCAAAACCAGATAGACTACCGAGACGGCGCGGATATGATCTTTAACGATGAGGTGGAAGGAGAGCTGGCTTACGGAACCGGCAGGGCGTACGGACTCGAGATCTTATTACGCAAGCAGACAGGCAGGCTGACAGGCTGGATAAGTTACACCCTGTCGCGTTCCCTGCGCCAGTTCGACCTGATCAACAAAGGAGAAGAGTACCCTGCAAGGCAGGACCGGATCCACGACCTGGCGATCGTGGGTATGTATGACCTGAGCCCGAAGCTGAAGCTTTCTGCCAACTGGATCTATTATACCGGCAGTGCTGCAACCTTCCCCTCCGGAGGTTATGAGATTGACGGGATCTATGTACCGCTGTACACAGACCGAAACGGCTACCGGATGCCGGATTATCACCGCTTCGATATAGGGCTAACCTGGATCAGGAAAAAGACCGGGCGTCGCGAAAGTTCCTGGAACTTCTCCCTCTACAACGCCTACGGCAGGCAGAACGCCTACACCATCGAGTTCCGCCCAAATGAAGACGACCCATCCAAAAAAGAAGCGGTGCAGACCTCTTTGTTCACATTCGTTCCTTCTATTACCTACAACTTCAAATTCTAAAGCAACATGAAAAAGATAATTACAGCGACCGCGCTGTTTTCCATATTCTTTGCTTCCTGTGAAAAGGTGGTAAACATCGATCTTAACGAAACCGATCCGCAATACGTTATCGAGGGAAAGCTGTTTGAAGGCACTAACCCCGTAACCGTAAAAGTGTCGCGGACTACCGACTACTATAATAATAAACCCCAGGAGCTGGTCAACGATGCCGAAGTATTACTTTTCAGCGACAGCGGCGACAGTCTGGTGATACCCGCCACAGGAGGTGGGATGTATGAACTGCCCTCTTTTACGGCCAGCACCGGTGTCAGCTACCGGCTGCGGGTAAGGGTAGGTGGAAGAGAGTTCAACGCTATATCTGCAATGCCGGCAGTAGTGCCTATCGATTCCATGGAATATGAGTTTGAAGAAGAGGATTTCAGAGATGCAGGGTATGAGGTGGCAGCGAGGTTTACCGACCCTGCCGATCAGAAGAACAATTACAGGATGCTGCTCTGGCTGAACGGAGAATACCAGAATAAGCACGAGGACATCTCTGTGTTCAACGACAAGTTCAATAACGGGAAGCGCATCCGTGCCGATTTCTTCAAACGCTTCAATGCCGGCGATACCATAGAAGTCGCACTGCTGACCATGGATGATGCCGTCTACGAGTATTTCTTCAGCCTGGATGAGCTGATCAATAACAACAATGGTCCGGCGCCGGCAAACCCTGTAACCAATATCACCGGGGGTGCCCAGGGCTATTTCGGGGCTTTCGGAAGGTCCAGAGCCTCAGTGGTGATACCGGAGTAACCGATAGCTATTCAGTACAGACCGCTTCAACACGTTTCAGGCGGTCTGTTTTTTTATCAGGCATGTCTATCGTTTTTGCCTGCGTCACTGCCTGATGATCTGACAGGTAATATGAGGTTCGCTGCATCCGGAATACGAGTTTTGACGTCTGTCTTCGTCCCTTCCACATATGTCGCAATGCCTGACACATACGTCGCAGTCTTTATGACGTACGGCTTAGCTTCTTTGACGTACGTCCTGATCCTTATGACGTACGTCCCAGCCTTTAGGACGTATGTCCTGGTCCCTTTGACGCATGTCTTAGCCTTTTTGACGTGCGTCTTAATCTTTCGGACGTATGTCCAAGGCTTCAGGACATACGTCACAGTCTCTATGACGCACGTCTCGGCTTTTAAGACGTACGTCGCAGTCCTTATGACATACGTCAAAACCGGGATCAGGGTGGCGTAAGCTTCTGTTTACCGGTATAATACCTGGCATTGCTCGCAGTAAAAGCTCCTTCTCTTGCGCACGCCCGGATAGGCTTTCGTATAGCGTATCCTATCGCGCGGGCAGACCTGTTTGTTATGCGCCAGCCAGTGCTGCCGCAGGGTAAACTCCCTTTTCCATTCCAGGAACTGGAAGGTATAATTGACTGCTTCCTTCACCATCTCGCGCAGCTTGGCGGCCGGCAACGCCCCTACTTTGCTTTCAGGGTGCACACGGATCCGGAACAGAACCTCATTCTTGATGATATTGCCTACACCGGAGAATATATCCTGGTCCAGCAGGGCATCGCAGACAAGTTCGTCTGGCATTTTTCGCAGCTTCTTCAGCGCGGCCTTGCTATCCCAGGATTCATTCATCACATCGGCGCTCCAGTCGTAGACCTCATCCAGCGGTTCCCCGATCGTCTTGATAGCCGTGTTATAGAAATAGACCGTCTTACCCCTGCCAAAGCTCAGCTCCAGCCGGACCGGCTTATCCTTTGGGTCATTAATAGCATACGTGCCGAACATCAGGAAATGTATCCTGAGTGTCACATGCTCAAAGCACAGCAAGAGGTGTTTGCCCCACGTTTTTATTTCCTGCAGTTTTTTGCCTTTAAGCATGCCGGGGTCAAAGGTTTTTACATTCCCGGCTGCGGCGGTTACCTTTCTGCCGGCAAATTGCATCAGCTCTTCACGAAACAAATAAATGGAGGGACCTTCCGGCATAGCTCTGTTTGGACAGTAGCGTAAAAAATTAACGCCAGTCGGTTCCTTTTGTTTTAAGAAATCTTTGTGAAGAAAAAATTGTCCGTGGTACAGAATTTAACTTAGTAGGTTGGAATTGATTTTCAGAATGGTTTAAATAGACATAAAATGGAATGGAAGGCTTTTTTAATCGTGTTTCTCGCTACTTTTCTAATCGCGCTGATCTCCCTGGCGCAGTAAGCAACGGGTAAGCAGGTGTTTTGGGTACAACCTTTTTATGGGTTGTGCTGTTCATTCAGAAACCAAAACACTATGGAAAAAAATCTTGAAAGGGGCGAAGCCCTGCGCAAGCTCAAAGAGCTGGCAGAAGATATCAAGTTCTGCATGTTTGCTACCAGCGATGCAAATCATTACCTGTACGGCAGACCTATGACTACCATGCAGGTAGAAGACAACGGAACTATCTGGTTCTTTACCAGCGACCGGAGCAAGGTGGCCGGCGATGCCCGTGGCAGCGAACCGGTGTGTCTTAACTATGCCAGCCCCGCAAAGAATAACTACCTGACGGTTCAGGGACAGGTTACTCTGGTAAAGGACAAGAAGAAAATGGAAGAGCTCTGGTCACCCATGCTGAAGGCGTGGTTTCCCGATGGGCTCGATTCGCCGGATATCGCGTTGTTGCGGGTAGAGCCCGAGCAGGCACATTACTGGGATGCCGATGCGAGCAGGGTAGAAGTATTATTTGCCATGATAAAAGGTGCCGTTACCGGAAAGCCGGATGATACCGGAGATCATGGAGAACTGAAGATAAAATAATGACAGCAGCCGGGTAGATGATCACCCGGCTGTTTTGTCGGGAAGCGCCAGTGCCGACCGGTGCATGCCCTCCAGGAACCAGTGCACATCCTTCATGCTTTGCATTTTTTCGGCGATGAGCATGAAGTTCTTGCCGACCTGTTTCAGCCGTGCATTGTTAGTCTGGGTCTGGATATAGCCCATGATATGGTGAAACACTTCGGATTCGAAATAAGGGGAGTCCGGATTGCTGATGAAGTAAAGCCTCAGCTGCGTATTCTTCATGATCAGCTTTTCAAAGCCGAGGTCCTTGGCCAGCCAGCGGCATTGCAGTGTAGTGAAGAGCTCCTCTACCTGTGAGGGAATTGGTCCGAAGCGGTCTTTCAGCGATGCTGCAAAGATCTCCAGCTCTTCCTCCGACTCGATATCGTCGAGCTGGGTATAGAGCGACAGCCTTTCCGAAATATTCTCTACATAAGTATCCGGGATCAGGATCTCCAGGTCGGTGTCTATGGTGCAGTCGCTGACGAAATCTTTTTTACGCTCCAGCTCTTCCTTAAACACATCTTTGAAATCTGTGGTCTTCAGCTCCCGGATGGCTTCATCGAGTATCTTCTGGTACATCTCGAAGCCTATCTCTGCGATAAATCCGCTCTGCTCTCCGCCCAGCAGGTTGCCCGCACCCCGGATGTCGAGATCGCGCATGGCGATCTGGAAGCCGCTGCCCAGTTCATTGAACTGCTCCAGTGTCTGCAACCTTTTACGACTGTCGTTAGGGAGCGTGCTCATTGGCGGCGCGAGCAGATAACAGAATGCTTTTTTATTGCTTCTGCCTACCCTGCCCCGCAGCTGGTGCAGATCACTGAGTCCGAACTGGTGCGCGTTGTTGATGATGATCGTGTTAGCGTTAGGGATGTCTACGCCGCTCTCTACGATATTGGTGCAGCAAAGCACATCGTACTTATGCCCGATGAAATTCATCAATGCTTCCTCCAGCTTGCTTCCTTCCATCTGTCCGTGCGCCATGCCTATTTCGAGGTCAGGGCACAGATTGCGCAGCAACCCTGCCATCTCCGGAAGGCTTTGCACGCGGTTATGGATAAAGTACACCTGCCCACCCCGTTCAGTCTCGTAGTAGATCGCATCGCGGATGGTGTATTCATCGAATACCATCACTTCCGTATGCACCGGCTGCCGGTTGGGCGGCGGCGTATTCATGATGCTCAGGTCGCGGGCGTTCATCAGGGAGAACTGGAGTGTCCTGGGGATGGGTGTTGCCGTCAGTGTCAGCGTATCTACATTCGCGCGCAGTTCGCGGATCTTTTCCTTCGCCGCCACTCCGAACTTCTGTTCCTCATCTATGATCAGCAGCCCGATGTCTTTGAACCTGACGTCCTTGCCCAGGAGCGCATGGGTGCCGATGATGATATCGATCCTGCCTTCTTCCAGGCGCTTCAGCGTTTCCTTCTTTTCCTTCGAGGATTTGAAGCGGTTGATATAATCTACGGTACAGGGGAAGTCCTTGAGCCGTTCGCGGAATGTCTGGAAGTGCTGGAAGGCCAGGATGGTCGTAGGCACCAGCACCGCTACCTGCTTGCTGTCGCCCACGGCTTTGAAAGCGGCACGGATAGCGACCTCGGTCTTGCCGAAGCCCACATCGCCGCAGACAAGACGGTCCATAGGGCTTGGCGCTTCCATATCCCTTTTCACATCTGCGGTCGATTTGCTCTGGTCGGGCGTATCCTCATAGAAAAAGGAAGCCTCCAGCTCGGTCTGCAGATAGCTGTCGGGCGAGAATGCAAAGCCCTGGGATGCCTTGCGTTTTGCATATAGCTTGATCAGGTCGGCGGCAATATCCTTGACCTGTTTCTTGGTTTTGTTCTTCAGCTTTTCCCACGCGTCGCTGCCCAGCTTGTTGACGCGCGGCGGTGACCCTTCCTTGCCGGTATACTTGCTGATCTTGTGCAGGGAGTTGATGTTGACATACAGTACGTCATTATCCCTGTAGATGATCCGCACCGCTTCCTGCAGGTTGCCGTTCACCTCTATCTTCTGCAGCCCGCTGTACACGCCCACACCATGGTCTATATGGGTGACGTAGTCTCCAGGCTGCAGCTCGCGGAGTGCTCTTATGGTAAGTGCCTTTCCACGGCTATAAGCCTGCTTTACCTTGTACTTATGGTAGCGCTGGAAGATCTGGTGGTCCGTATAGCATAGGATATTCTTCTCATGATCCAGGAATCCCTTGCTGATCGAGGTTGGTATTGGTGTAAAGTTGATCTCAGCCTTCAGATCTTCGAAAATGCTTCTGAGCCGTTCCAGCTGTTTCGGGTTCTCCGCAAAAATAAAAGCAGTGCACTGCTGCGAGCATCTTTTCTTCAGGTCCTGGATCAGGAGATCGAACTGGCGGTTAAATACAGGCTGCTCTTCGGTGGCGAACTGTATGGAGGTGGTGATCTCATCGCCGGTATGCTTTTGCAGGCTATGATTATACCATTCTATCAGGTGCCTTTTCTTCAGCTGCGCCAGCCAGTGTTCCGTCGTCTCGAAATCGTCCCTGGTCAGCTCCTTCAGCCATTCCTCCTCGTGATCCAGGGCGACCGTTCCTATCTCCACCTTTTCCGGGAGGTCATGTTCCAGTTTGCCGAATCTTCCCAGTGTGAAGTCCAGGTCCTTTGCCCAGATCACCGTATTGGCGGGCAGGTAGTCCAGCAGGGAGATCTTTTCCCCGGTCTCGAATTTCGTTTCGATATTCGGGAGGATAGACACCTGCAGCAGCTTGCGTTCGGATAGCTGGGTCTCGGGGTTGAAGATGCGGATGCTGTCTACCTCGTCGCCAAAAAGCTCGATCCTGTAGGGATGCTCGTTGCCAAAGGAATAGATATCGAGAATGCCGCCGCGCATGGCAAACTGCCCCGGCTCATACACAAAATCTTCCCGTTTAAATCCCAGTCCAACGAACCGGTGCATCAGCTTTTCCACTTCCAGCGTCTCTCCGACCTTGATACTGATCATATTGCCGGAAAGGGTAGAAGGATTGACTACTTTTTCAAATAACGCTTCCGGATAGGTGACCAGCACTTTTTTATGCACCCTTTCCGTACTGAACTTTGTCAGCGCTTCCGTGCGCAGCATCACATGGCTGCTGTTCAGCTCACTGAATGCGCCGGTCTTTTTAAATGAGTCTGGATAAAAGCAGATATCCAGCGCACCGGTCAGATGCTCGAGATCATTATGGAAATAAGCCGCTTCTTCTTTGTCATTGAGGATGAATACATGGTTAGCGTCGGAAAGCTGCCAGACTGCCGTGGCTACAAAGTTGACGGAGGAGCCGCGCAGGTTGTCGAGATAGATCCGAACCCTGGGATCGGGCAATGAGATACCCGCCGCCAGCTGTTTGAGGCGGATATCATTCTGATACATTCCCAGCAATACCTGCAGGTTCACAAGGCTGCAAATTTATTGGAATCAGGAATTAAAAAATCCTGCCTTGTTTATTTTGATAATTGTGATGTATGAGTTGATGCTCCTCTGTACATTTATATCATGAACAAGATCATTCTTTTCCTGCTGGCAGTTATCTGCTGCACCTCCTGTAAGAACACCTGGGATGGCGAGGCCCGCGATCTTTTCCACCAGGGTTGTATGGAAAGCGCGAAGGAAGGGGGCATGGCAGAAGGGGCGGCCAAATCCATGTGCGATTGCCGATTGGAGAAAGTGATGGAAAAATACCCCAGCTTCAGCGATGCGATGGAGCATACGGATGAAATGATGAACGATCCGGCGATGCGCGAATGTAAGTAATGGCAGTGGCCTGAATAAACGAAGGCGCATAACCGATATGCGCCTTCGTTATTATTATCCCCTGCTGCCTTTACTGTTTGGCCATCCTGCGCAGCAGGCTGCTGGCACGGTAGCGGTCTTCGTGATATTCTTCGTAAAGTCCGTCCAGGGTTGCCAGCACCTTTGCGGCGCCCAGTTCCCCGCACCATTGCAGGAGTCCTTTCGGATAGTTGACGCCTTTGGTCATCGCAAGGTCCAGGTCTTCCGCTGAAGCGATGTTGAGATGAAGGGCTTCCACAGCTTCGTTGATCAGCATCACCACGATCCTTTCGAATATACGCTGTCCCAATGCTTCATCCCTGACCGGTTCCGGAATGGTGGCTTCGGCTGCATAATTATAGAAACCCTGCCCGGTCTTTTTTCCCAGCCAGCCGGCCTCCAGCAGTCTTTTCTGGGAAAAGGAAGGTTTATAGCGGGGGTCATAGAAAAAGGATTCGAATACTGTTTCCGTCACCACATAATTTACGTCGTGACCGATATAATCCATCAGTGTAAAGGGCCCCATCCTGAATCTGCCGATCTCTGTCATTGCCCAGTCTATTGTAGGCATGTCGGCGATCCCTTCTTCATAGATGCGCAGCGCCTCTCCATAAAATGGTCTGGCTACCCTGTTGACGATGAAGCCCGGCGTGTCTTTGGTCAGCACGGGTGTTTTGCCCCAGGCACGCATCAGATCCATAGCCCGCGTGGGAAGCATCGCTTCCGTCTGAATGGCAGGAATCACTTCGACCAGCGCCATCAGCGGCGCCGGGTTGAAGAAGTGTAGGCCGAGGAACCGCTCCGGACGGCCGCAGGCTGCGGCGATCGAAGTCACTGAAAGCGAGGAAGTATTGGTAGCCAGCACACAGTCATCTGCTACAAGCGGTTCGAGCTCCCTGAATACCGATTTTTTGATCTCCAGCTTCTCGATGATCGCTTCGACGATCAGTCCGCATTCCTTAAGCTCTTCCAGCGCCGCGGCAAAGCGGATCTTTTCCATTACCTGGCCCGCATTGCCGATCTTTCCTTTTTCCTCCAGTTTCCGAAGGTTCGCCTCCAGGCTTTTGGATGCGCGCTGCAGCGCTTCGCTGTTGGTATCATAGATCCAAACCTCGTGTCCGGCCACGGCGGCTACCTGGGCTATGCCTGATCCCATGGCCCCGGAGCCGATAATGCCGACTTTTGTATTGTTATCTAACATTCCTGTTGTTTAAGCCTGCTGTGCTATTTTCTTTTGTTTCAGAATGCTCCAGTCGGTGTCTTCAGCTACAATCGTATTGGTTAAGGTGCCCAGTCCATCTATTTCCATTTCCACCACATCGCCGGGCTGCAGCCACTGGACTTTATAGTCCGGATCGTTCAAGAGGCCGGTGCCGTTCAGTTCCAGGAAGCAGCCGGTGCCTACCGTACCGCTGCCGATCACCTCACCGGGATACACATCCACACCATAAGAGCAGCGTTCGATGATCTCGGCAAAGGTCCAGTCCATATCGCCCATATTACCCGAGCTTACTTCCTTACCATTGACCCGGCATTTCATCTTCAGATCATAGTTGTTGCCGGTATGTCCGGGCTTGGCCGGTATCTTATAGCTTTCCAGCTCATCGGGGGTTACCAGCATGGGGCCGATGACCGTGCTGAAGTCCTTTCCCTTAGCAGGGCCCAGGTTCAGCAGCATTTCTTCCATCTGCAGGGTGCGGGCGCTCATATCGTTCATGATCATGTAGCCGGCTATATACTGATCAGCGTCTTCAGCCTTTATATTACGTCCCTTTTTGCCAAGGACGATCGAAGCCTCCAGTTCGAAATCAAGCTTCTGGAAGTGGTCGGGCATGCAGCGGATCTCTCCCGGACCCTGCACTGCCAGGTGGTTGGTAAAATAGAAAATAGGATACTGGTCGAATTCCGGGATCATATCCACCTTACGGTTGCGGCGGGCCGCGGCGACGTGCTGACGGAAGGCATACCCGTCCCTGCAGGATACAGGGCGGGGCAGGGGCGCCAGTATGGTCGCGGTGCTGAAGGTGCCGTAAGGAACCACCGTGTTCTTTCCGCTCTTGATATCCTCCTCGGTCTGGCGGGCAATAGCGCTGTACTTTTCCCAGTCCTCCAGCATGCCCATGATGGTTCCGGGCAGCTCAGGATTTGCCGTATTCGTATCGTAAAGATTGTCGCCGATCAGGAAGGCAGCCTGTTCCCTGCCGTTATTGGAGTATGTGACTAGTTTCATTATCGTTGGTTGAGGGCGTAAAAATAATGGGTTTTGAAGGAAATGAGCGGTACGGAATATCGGGTTAATTTTACTGCAGCCTTCCTGAAATGCAGACAGCCACCTTTTCGCTGCGGCTGTCAGGACCAGGCTATCCCTTAATTTTCATTAACCATCTTTTATGCCCGATAATAATAAGGACTGCCTGCTCACCGGGAACCTGGATATTTTTGTTGCCCGTTATGAAGAAACCGTCGACGGTGGCATGGAAAGATGGGATGAGATCCTGATTCACGGAGATCCCGAGGGGCTTCGGTCTTTAGCCGCGCTGCTTATCCGGATTGCTGACCTCGACCAGGAAAAAGTGGATGTAAGGGACCTGCCGCCCGGTGCCAGGGAACATTACCAGCTGCAGCCGGGCATTCATCTGGCGCAGAGCTCAGACCCGGTTATTATCGGCAGACTGGATGCCAGGGGCACGGGTGCATACTATGAGCGTTTTATTCCTAAACAGGGAACTACATAACCGGACTGAAATCAAGTCGGCAGCCGGAATCCCGGATAAACAAAAAAGCAGGCAATCGCCTGCTTTTTTGTTCTATGCTGTTATCTGTCTTAAGGACGTTCACTGATCACCTGAAGCTTCAGGCTTTCGGTGCGGTTCCCCCAACTCACATTGACGAAATAGTTGCCGGAGGCCAGGTTCAGATCTCTGATGAGGATCGTGCCCCCGTCGGCAGTCCGGCTCGTCCTCAGATAGAGCTTACCATCGCTGCCCATGATCATCACTTGCACCGGTTCCGTACCGAAGGAAGCCGCGCTGAGCTTTAGTTCGGTGCCGCTGTTCGGGTTGGGATACAGACTGATGCCTTCGTCCCCGGCGTCTGCGATCCGCACAAACCTGATCGGTGCCTGCGTTTCTTTGCCGCTGTTGTCCACCTCTGTAAGCTTGTAATAGATCACGCCGGTGCCGGGGTCAGTATCCCTGTACTGGTACGAGTTCCTACCGGTTCCGTTATTTCCTTCAGGCTCGGTCCGGGTGAGCTCCGTCCAGCTGGCGGCATCATAGCTGCGCTGCAGCCGGTAGTGAGCCACATTGCGCTCCTGTTCCGTGACCCATTCCAGCAGCACCTTCCGGTCTGCCTGCAACTTTGCCTCAAAGGAGATCAACTGCATGGACAGGGTGCCTGTGCCGCCCACAAAGTTGTGGATGTTGGTAATGCTCCAGTTGCCCAGGGCATCTCTTGACCGCACGTACAGCTCATGATTACCATTCAGGATGGTTGTCATGTCTACGTTGAACGCGAGGTTGGCAACATCGGTGGCGGCCGTAAAGGGCACCTGGCTGCCGTTACCCAATCCCGGGTCGGTATCGATGAAGTACTCCAGGTAGGTGATATTGGCGCCGCTGTATGGGTTTACATACAGGGGCTGCACCCTCGCAAAATCCGTCCTGTTCACCAGGCTCCACCTTCCCTGCGCATCCCTCGATCTCAGGTACAGCGAATGCACACCGGCATGCAGTCCGCTTACATCAGCATTGAACACCAGGTTGCTGATATCCCCAGAAGGGGTGACGGGTACATCAATACCATTTCCAGCGCCCGGGTCCGTATCGAAGTAATACTCCAGCTTCTCGATATTACCTGCCGTATACGGGTTCGGATACAGCTGCTGGATTTTCACGAAGTTGGCGGTATTGGTCATGCTCCACCTGCCGCTGCCGTCACGCGTGCGGATATACAGGCTATGGATTCCGGAGCTCAAGCCTGATAAGGGCAGGTTCACCACCAGCCCCTGAATATCGCCCGCAGGCGTAACCGGGATATCGGTGCCGTTGCCAAACCCGGGATCTGCGTCGAAGAAATACTCAGCTTTGCTGATGTCCCCGGCGGTATATAGGTTACCGAACGGATGCTGGTACTTCACAAACTGGCTGGCATTGGTAATGCTCCATTGCCCGTTCGCATCCCTTGTGCGGACATACAGCGTATGCACCCCACCCGTCAACGGCGCCACATTTGCGGCAAATACGAGTCCGCTGATGTCCGTGGCAGGTGTCACCGGTATATCGGTTCCGTTGCCAAGACCCGGGTCAGTATCAAAAAAGTACTCGGCCTTATTGATATTGCTCACCGAATAGGGGTTCGGGATCGGTCCGATGATCTTGGAGAAGACCATGGAATGAGTAACACTCCACCGCCCCTGCGCATCCTTCGACCGGATGTAGAAGGTATGCAGCCCGGTGGTGAGCGAAGTGAGCGAAAGATTCACAACCATGTTGCCGATATCAGTGGCCGCCGTCACCGGTATATCCACCCCATTGCCCCATCCCGGATCCGAGTTGAAGAAATATTCCATTTTCACCACATTGCCGGCACTGTAAGGGTTGCCGTACAGCCCCTGTACTTTTACAAAGTTGGCAGTCTGCGCAATGCTCCATTTGCCCGCGTTGTCGCGTGTCCTGATATAGAGCGTATGCACCCCGCCGTGCAGCGAAGCAACATTGGTGTTCACCACCATGCCGCTGATGTCGCCGGAGGGTGTCAGCGGTATATCGGTACCACTCCCGAATCCCGGATCGGTATCGAAAAAATACTCTGCCTTATTGATGTTTCCGGCGGTGTACGGGTTGGTATACAGCGACTGTACCTTGGTGAACACCATGGAGTTGGTAACCGACCAGGCGCCGCTGGCATCGCGGGTACGCACATACAGGGTATGCATGCCGCCGTTCAGTGCTCCGGTGGCGGCGTTGAACACCAGTCCGCTGATGTCCGATCCTGCGGTTAGTGGAATATTGGTTCCGTTGCCGGCGCCCGGGTCCGTGTCATAAAAATACTCCGCCTTGTTGATGCTGCCCGAAGCATAGGGATTGGCATAATTGCCCTGCACCTTTGCTACCGTCATGGAGTTCGACACACTCCAGCGCCCGTTGGCATCTTTAGACCGCACATACATGGTATGCATGCCCGGATGCAGCGTCGCTACCGAAGCATTGAATACAAGTCCGGAAATATTCTGGGCCGGCGTAAGGGAAATGGCGGTCCCGTTACCAAAGCCAGGGTCGGCATCGAAAAAGTATTCTGCATTGGTAATATTCTGGGCCTGTAGCTCCAAAGAAGTCAACAGGGCCAGCGCAGCAAAGACTATCCTTCCCTGTTTCATAAATCAAGTTTTTGAGTGAATGAAACAGTACTAGTTATTGCTCCTGGTGCTGATGGTTACCTGTAGTGTGTTGGTTGTCGTCGTGGCAGGGGCTGAAAGGCTGTAGATGCTCGGGATCGGCGGGATGCCGCTCAGCTTATATGGGTCCGGACCACCGAAAGCGCCGATGTCCACACCGTTGAAGCCGGCGCCTACCGCCGGTCCGGAAGGATTCAGATAATACCGGGTCTCGGTCTGTCCGCTGCCGTTATAGTTGGAGAAAATAGTAGTGGCGGCCACATTTTGCTGGTTGCTGTTGGCGGTGCCGAATTGTGTACCTGTGCTGATGTTGTTGAAGTACACTGAGTTGTTGGCAGTAAAGCCACCGTTGACGATAATGTTGTTTGCGATCTGGAAGCCCCACATGCTGATGGCGCCATACCAGTTATCATAGATATTGTTCTGGAAATAGCCCTGTACGCCTACGGGCAGCGATACATATACATAGTTGGACGCATGGAAGATATTGTTCTGGATATTGACATCGGTGATCCCGATGCCACCCGAGGCGCTGAAGTAGTAAGTCTGCAGGTTGCCGGTGATCACATTCTGGCTGATGTTGATGGAATCCCGGTTGCCGTAGTTACCGCCGCTGGTGTTGGAGTTGTTCAGGTAGAAATGCCCTACCCAGCAGCGCTTTACGGTAATGTCCGACTCATAGATCCACACCGCGTTCGCGACCAGTCCCATCACCACGCTATGCCCGCTGCCCAGGTCGAACGTGATGGAGCCGAGCACCGAGTTCTTATCGTTAGCCTGGAGCCCGGCGTTCATGGTGTGCAGACCGCCATTGACGTTGGCGTTGTTGAAATAACCATTTCCCAGAATAACTAATCTTTTATTAAGTGTGATGCCGGAGTAGCCCGTCGCGCTGGGCTCTACAAGAATCGTATCACCGGCAGCGGCGGCGCTGATAGCCGCCTGTACATCGGTGTAATTGGCTGAAATGCCCGTATTGTTGTTAACACGGAGGATAGCTGCGTCCACGGCGAAGCCTGCAGCACAGAAGGCTGCGATCAGAGATAGTTTTTTCATGTATTAAAAATTTGTCGAAAAGTAGGCCATTATTATAGAAAGGCAAATAGGAAAGAAATAATAAATAGAAGAATACTGCAAATGGATTATCCCGCCTGAGCCATTACTTTCGCAGGAAAAACGAGGCATGTCAGAAAAGATATCAACCGATAAGGCGCCGAAACCAATGGGGTCATACCCCCACGCCCGGAAAGTGGGTAACCTGCTGTTCCTTTCCGGCATCGGCCCCCGCAACCCGGAGAACGACGAGATACCCGGACTGGTGCTTGACAAGCACGGGCAGTTCAAAAGCTTCGATTTTGAGGCACAGTGCCATAGCGTGTTCCGCAACGTAAGGACCGTGCTGGAAGAAAGCGGGTCTTCCTGGGACAAGCTCGTAGATGTCACTGTTTTCCTGACGGATATGAAGCGGGATTTCCATACCTACAACCGCATCTATGCGGAATATTTTAAGGAGAACCAGCCCTGCCGCACCACGGTCAGCGTCAATTCCCTGCCCTCCGCCATCGCCATCGAGCTCAAATGCATCGCTACGATAGACTAGATAAAGAAAGATCCCGGCACAGCCGGGATCTTTCTTTATAAAGGCATATCCAATCTTACCTGTTTGGTGAAGCTTCGGCCCCGGGCATCGCGGCCTTCCACTTTCCACATCACGCTTCGCAATGCCAGGCTCAGGGGCTTTTGTCTTACCGATGTGATCCTTCTTGCCACCTGCTCCCATTTCTGAACGGTCTGCCGGCTCAGGCGCTGCCGCCGGGCTGCCCTGGAAATGGCGTTACGGATGTTCGCCGCCGGCACGTTCCGGGTCTGCAGGCGCTGCGGCTCCAGTCCGGAGATGGTATAAGATCCGTTCCGCCCCTGCAGCTGCCGCCATTCCGTTGTCGTGCCCAGCGATTCCAGGTTCAGGGTGCCCAGCTCGTTCTTTGCGATCACTGTGGTGATGTAGCGCTGCGATACCCGGGTCACCGTGGCCCCGGTGATCTTCAGCACATTGCCGCGGATGTTCCCATCGGTAAGCTGGTAGCTCACCCCATTGGACCTCGCGGGGTTCTGGTTGCGGAAGCTTTTTGCCTCTATACCGGGCAGGAATACCTGTACTTCCTTGAAGTTTACATGCAGACCGTCGCCGGCATCCCCGGCCGGGGCCACCGGCAGCAGAGGCTCTTCCGATGCGGCTACGGGCGGCGGTGTTGCAGTGTCTGTGGCGCGGGTCGTATCCGCCGCGGCCAGCGAAGAAGTATCTGTCGGCACCTCTGCCTCCCGGGGCAGCACCTGTATATCATCAACAAAATTGGTCAGGTACTTTTCCTCTGTTTCCGTCACGATGGTGCTGGTATCTCCCAGCACGATCGGTCCCCGGTTCTTGCCGCCTTCCGTATTACAGGCAGCACACAGCAGCAACAGCAGATAGCAGCCAGCCTTTATTTTGTTCATGCGCGCAGATTATAGGGCGAAAATAAGCAACGCCCCTCAGAAATGCAGGGGCGTCGTATATGGTAAAAAAGGGTGTTATCAGAACTGCTCCAGCTTTGCCACCGCTTCGCCCAGCCGGGATTTCGCCAGGAAGTTCTGTTCGAGCTCGATGGCAAAAGGCACAGGTGTATCCAGGCTGGCGCATCGCACCACCGGGGCATCCAGGTATTGGAAGCAGTGCTCCGAGATCCAGGCGGCTATCTCCCCGCCTATACCGCCGGTCAGCGTGTCTTCGTGCAGCACCAGCACTTTGCCGGTGCGCCGTACCGAAGCTTCGATGGCTGCATAGTCCAGGGGCAGGAGGCTGCGCAGGTCGAGGATATCGAAAGAAAGATGGCTGTGCTTCGCAGCAAACTCGGTAGCCCAGTGCACGCCACTGCCGTAAGTGATGATGCTGATATCCTCACCCTCCTGCACCTGGCGGGCCTTGCCTATCTCTATGGTATAATAGTCATCCGGTACCTGGCCGCTGATGCTGCGGTAAAGCGCTTTGTGCTCAAAGAAGATCACCGGGTTGGGGTCCTCGATCGCTGCGATCATCAGTCCTTTGGCGTCCTCAGGTGTCGAGGGGTACACCACTTTCAGTCCCGGGGTATGCACGAACCAGGCCTCGTTGCTCTGGCTGTGAAAAGGGCCGGCCCCTACGCCGCCGCCCGTAGGCATCCGGATCACCACATCCGCGTTCTGTCCCCAGCGGTAATGGATCTTGGCCAGGTTGTTCACGATCTGGTTGAAGCCCACCGTCACGAAGTCGGCAAACTGCATCTCCATCATGCTCTTGAAGCCCTTGATGGACAGCCCGAGCGCAGCGCCTACAATGGCACTCTCGCAAAGCGGCGTATTGCGCACCCGCTCCTTGCCGAACTGCTGCACAAAGCCCTCCGTCACCTTAAAAGCGCCGCCATATTCGGCTATATCCTGTCCCATCAGCACCAGGTTGGGATGCCGCTCCATACACTGGCGCAGCCCGTCGCTGATGGCCTGGATGAATTTCTTCTCTGTTTTCGCGGCCGGCAGCGAACTGGTAGTCAGTACCGGCGAAGGCGCATAGATATCTCCCAGCTCTTCTTCCGTATCCGGCTTTATCGGTCCGGCGGCAAAACCTACCGCCAGTCCGGCCTCTATCTCCTGCTGGATACCCGCCCGGATGGACTCTGTGTCTTCCTGGCGTAGCACACCCTCCGCCAGCAGGAATTGCTCGAACTGCTGCACCGGGTCTTTCTGCGCCCATTCCTCGAAGAGTTCCTTGGGCACATATTTTACCCCGCTCGCCTCTTCATGTCCCCGCATACGGAACGTCATACATTCTATCAGTACCGGCTTCTGCTCGCGGATGCAGTATTCCCTTGCTTCGGAGATCGTATGGTAGACCTCCAGGATATTATTGCCGTCAATGGTCAGCCCCCGCATGCCGTAGCCGATGGCCCTGTCGGCCAGGTAACGGCATACAAACTGCTCGTTGACAGGGGTGCTGAGCCCGTAGCCATTGTTTTCTATCAGGAAGATCACCGGCAGCCCCCAGACGGCGGCGACATTCAGCGCCTCGTGGAAATCGCCCTCGCTGGTGCCCCCGTCGCCGGAGAAGGCTAGCGATATCTTTTTTTCCTTTTTCAGCTTATGCGCCAGCGCCACCCCGTCGGCGATGGCCAACTGGGGTCCCAGGTGCGAGATCATGCCGCAGATATGGTATTCATTGGCGCCAAAATGGAAGGAGCGTTCCCGGCCCTTCGAAAACCCCTCCTTGCGTCCCTGCCATTGGAGGAACAGCTTGTCGAAAGGCATCTTGCGCGCGGTAAACACCCCCAGGTTACGGTGCAGGGGCATGATATACTCGTCCGGGTCCAGCGCCATGGTGGCGCCCACGGCAATCGCTTCCTGCCCGATGCCGGAAAACCATTTGCTGATCTTTCCCTGCCGGAGCAGGATCAGCATCTTCTCCTCGATCATCCTCGGGCGAACGATCTCCTTAAAAAGGGCAATGAGCTTGTCGTCTGAAAGACCGGTCCGGTCAAACTGCATAATCAGAATTTGGGGGCAAAAATAGTTTTTAAACCGTCAGCGCGGTGAAGAAAGTAGGCAGCAGGCAGTCAGCAGTTGGCAGATTTCCGGCGGGAGTATTATAGAGATTCAGAGGGCAGAAAGGCAGGGAGCAGAAGAACAAATTACGAAATGGCAAAGAAACCATTCCACAAAGCCACCATATGACCGTCATTGCGGCGCTGAACATGGTTACTGCAGCCTGGCCGGAGTAAGCCGCAATCTCCTGTTTCCGCGGTTAGCGGAAGCTTAGGAAATAAGTAAAAGTCCGGTTATTTCCCACAGTTCCTGCTACCGCAGGAATAGTAGATGGCGGCTTACTTCTTAGGCTTCAGTTTCTCCGATCACCGCCGCCATGACAGTCATTTTGTAGCAGAGGGACACATTATACCGTCCTGACTCGTGTTGATTCGTACTGATCCCTGTTGTTCCTTCTTACCCCGCTACGACTCCCGTCTTTGCGACTTAACCCTCCATTGAGCCATTGCGCCATCCCGCCATTGAGCAATTCGTCTTCATCAGCAAATCAGCACATCATCTAATCAGCATATCGGCAACATTTCCCCCATTTTATTCACAATAAGCGTTTTCCAGCCTACGGCTTCTGGGCATTTGCCGGTTTAAGCCTATCTTTGCCTGACCGCTTCAGCTAAATATTCCACAAAGTTTTATTGTATCGAAGTAGCTGCGCACCGGTCTGAAAAACAGGAGCGTTATGACTAAATATATTTTTGTAACCGGAGGCGTTACTTCATCGTTAGGAAAAGGGATCATCGCAGCTTCACTGGCCAAGCTCTTGCAGGCCAGGGGCTTCCGCACCACGATCCAGAAATTCGACCCTTATATCAATGTAGACCCGGGCACGCTCAACCCCTATGAGCACGGAGAGTGTTATGTGACCGAAGACGGCGCCGAGACCGACCTCGACCTCGGACACTACGAGCGTTTCCTCAACAGCTTTACCTCCCAGGCCAATAACGTGACCACCGGCCGTATCTACCAGCATGTGATCAACAAGGAACGCGAAGGCGCCTACCTGGGCAAGACCGTTCAGGTCATTCCCCATATTACCGACGAGATCAAGCGCCGCATGACCCTGCTCGGACAGAACAACCAGTTCGACATCGTCATCACCGAGCTGGGCGGCACCGTGGGCGATATCGAATCGCTGCCCTATATAGAAGCCGTCCGCCAGCTTAAATGGGAGCTTGGCGATGACAACTGTATCGTCGTGCACCTGACGCTCATACCTTACCTGAAGGCGGCGAAAGAGCTGAAGACCAAGCCTACCCAGCACTCCGTAAAGCTGATGAGCGAGAACGGGCTCAACCCCGACGTGCTCGTATGCCGCACCGAGGAGCCATTATATAAAGAGCTGAAGCGCAAGATCGCACTGTTCTGCAATGTGACCCAGGACGCCGTCATCGAAGCCATGGATGCCGATACCATCTACAGCGTGCCCCTGGAAATGATGCGCGAAAAGCTGGATGTGATCTGTCTGCAGAAGCTGGGACTTCCCATCGGCGAGGAGCCCGAGCTGACCAAGTGGAAAGAGTTTCTCAACAAGCTGCGCTACCCCAAGTCTAAAGTCGCTATCGGGCTGATCGGAAAATACGTAGAGCTGCAGGATGCCTATAAATCCATCCTCGAAGCCTTTATCCATGCCGGCGCGCTCAACGAGTGCAAGGTAGAGGTGCGCAATATCCACTCCGAATATCTTACCCCCGAGAACGCCGCCGAGAAGCTGCAGAGCCTCGATGCCGTGCTCGTGGCACCGGGATTCGGCAGCCGGGGCATCGAAGGCAAGATCGAAGCCATCCGCTATGCCAGGGAAAACAGGATCCCCTTCTTCGGCATCTGTCTCGGCATGCAGATGGCCTGTGTGGAGTTTGCCCGCAATGTGCTGGGGATGGAAAAGGCACACAGCACCGAAATGAATTCCGATACTGACCAGGGGGTCATCTGCATGATGGCCGACCAGAAAGAGATCACCCAGATGGGCGGCACCATGAGGCTGGGTTCTTACGACTGCCAGCTGCAGCCGGGCTCCCGCACCGCCTCCATCTACGGCACCACCGCCATCCGCGAACGGCACCGTCACCGCTACGAGTTCAACAACGAATACCTCGATGCCTATGAAAAGGCAGGTATGATCCCCGCCGGCAAGAACCCGGCTACCGGACTGGTAGAGATCGTGGAAGTGCCCGACCATCCGTTCTTCGTGGGCGTGCAGTTTCACCCCGAGTATAAAAGTACGGTAGAGAACCCGCACCCCCTGTTCGTAGCCTTCGTGAAAGCAGCCAAGGAAGCCCAGGAAGCACGCAACGGACATACGAAGCATCCCGCGTTCGAGCAGACCGTGGTGGAAGGATAAGATATGCTTTCTTTAACCGCATAGAAATAGAGGAAGAGCCGCACCTGCGGCTCTTCTTTTTTAGCCCGCGGCTTCGGCTTACATTCGTTTCCATATTCCATCAGCCCATGCTTGCCACTGCCAATCACCTGCTCGAGACCATCGCCGCCGCCCTGCCGGAGCTGCAGGCCATCCCGGACGGACTAGCCGCCACAGCTCCCGCGCCCGGCAAATGGTCGCCCAAACAGATCATCGGCCACTTGATAGACAGCGCTGCCAACAACCACCAGAAATTTCTGCGCACGATGGCAGAAGACCGCATCAGCTTTCCCGGCTACGACCAGGACCGCTGGGTAGCCGCGCAGCACTATGATCAGTCGCCCTGGCTGGAGCTCCTCCGTTTCTGGGAATACTACAACCGCCACCTGGCACAGGTCATCCGCACCGTACCCGAAGCGGCGCTCAGTCACACCGTCCATATCGACGGTAAGGGACCATTTACCCTGGAGTTTATGATGAAGGACTACGTCGAGCACCTGAAGCACCATCTCAAAGCCATCCTGCCCGAAGCCGGTTACCTGGACAACAGCTTCAGGATGGTGTATTAGCGAAGCAGTGTACCGCGTCGCGTGTATATACTTCGCCGGTTCACGCATTCTTACCTGTTTATCGCGCGAGTCACCCAACGGTGGACGGGACTCGCGCAGGAAAGAACAACTGCCATCGTTCCTTTCACCCGGGGATTCAGGGAAAAAGATTAATGGTGGGGAGAACTGTCCCTGGCATCTATAGAAATACCTCCGGTAAATCCGGAGCTCCCTTCGTGGTGTCCGGTTATCCCTTCCGGGTTTCGGGATGTCCTTTCCGGGTGTCCCGTTGCGGCTTCAGGGTTTACTGACCTAAGTTCTGGGTTCCCTTTTGTCTTTTCCGGGTTCCTTCCTTAGTGTTTCGGGTTTAAAGAAAGGATTTCCGTCTCCTGGCGGTTACCCGGAGTAAATTTTCGTCCTGCGCGAGTCAGCCGGGGCACGATTGAGCATAGCAGCACCTTCTCATTGTGCCATTGCGCCATTTGCCTTCCGCTTACCACTTACGACTTATGACTAAAATGTAAACGTGTTGTTAGCAGCTTGCAAAGCTGGGGTTAAGAAGGCTTTTTTCCTTGCAGGGTCCCATCCGCCGCCC
>Ga0196964_10000434_pt1 | contig 26247 bp, 50 predicted proteins | sample S1_10metaG_FD_148615 | JGI IMG/M metagenome (GOLD analysis project Ga0196964, IMG submission 148615) | Soil microbial communities from Anza Borrego desert, Southern California, United States - S1_10 | ecosystem: Environmental > Terrestrial > Soil > Desert | place: USA: California | collected... | reverse complement strand
CTTGCATGATAACCAGTTGTCTACTTTTGCTTCAGGAGACTCCTGATGGCGGGGCTAAAAATAGCTCATCTCTTGCGGGTTGCCTGGGCATCCACCTGCCCAAATGATAATGGAATGCGTATTGGTTAATCTCTGGCTCACACTTAACGCAATAGCTCCTTCTTCCACCGCTTGGGCTTTGCGATGGACGAACCCCACTCAGCAGGCAACACTTGCACGTAAAGGCGCGTTCTTTAACCGATACAGGAACAACATTGCCATCGGTGAACATGGCCTTGAAGCTGGACTCGTTCAAAACTGGGATACCCACTGAGTCCAATACAGTGAGCGCGTCCTTTTGTATTTCTATGTCATCTGGAATCAGTAGCTTGACAGGTGTTGAACTATGCGTCTTATAGAAAAGAATCTGCCCTATGGCTTTGTGAGTATCGGACAGTGACGTGGTGATCTTGCATTCGTATCCAATTCCATTTACCACTAAATCTAACCTCGCCCTTCCATTTCCAATCTCCTTCTCATCTTCGAACGGTATTCCGTTTAAGCGAAGGAACGACTTTAAATCTTCATGGAAATCTGATTCATGTTTAAACCGCCTTGAAAGCGTCCTGCTCTTCCTTTTCGTGGACTGCCGATCGCAAGACGGCTCAAACCGATCTCGGAACAATCTATAGGTTTTGTTTTTGCACAAATTTTGATAAACCGACTGCCAAGACCATCCATTGTCCACGCACGTCCTTTGAACCCCGATTCCCTTGCGAAGGTTTTTTAAGCATGTCGCCATTTTAAGCCTTAACTCCTTGGCTTGCTGCTCTTTTTCTTTGCGCCTAATGGCCATTAAAATTCTCGATTGCTCCCCAGTGCCCTTTTTGGCCTTTCCGTTTCGATTAGGGTCCGGCTTGTAAACCCCTGATTTTATTAAAATTTCACGAACTATTTTCCTGTTAATCCCTGTTACTTTTTCTATGTTGCCAATCCCAAACCCTTCTTTGTAAAGGGTATAGACCCGCAAATGCTTTGGGTCTGATGGTGGTATCTCATCGGCTGTTCCCGCTTGGATTTGAGCTAGCCTGCTCTTTAATGCGCCTGCCTGCTTTGTTTCGCGGCACTGGTCGCATACATGCCTTGCTTTTGATCCCGTGTCCTTCCCGCAATGATTGCAGGGATGCGGTTTGTGGTTAGCCGCGCCAAAGCATAGCGTGGAGCAAAATTTAGCATTTGGCCGGTTGGACACGAAAGAACCGCCGCACTGCTGGCAATTAAACTCGATCTTCATTTTAAGCTTGACACGTTCTCCAAAATCCCCCCTTTTATACCCCCATCAGGTATTGGTTCTCCGTTATAGCCTCTCCTGTAATTCGCTGAGCTTGGCTTTGATCTCAACGCGCTTCTCTTGTGGTATGGATTGCACGTCCACCCCGTCAAGCACGGTGTAAATGCGGCTGATGTGCTTGGTGATGTTGCCCGCGAACACTTCGATAATGTCCACCATGCCCGTGCCGATGGCTTTGGTCTTGGCCTCGGGTTCTGGCAAGATGCCGCATGCGATATAGGCCTGCCGTAGGTTGGCGAAGTTCTCCAAATCCGAAACATGTTTCGTTTTTGAAAGGCGCATCCAGTTTTGGGCTGTTCGCTCGTCAATCTCAGAGCAGTTGTCTGATAGCCATTTAAGCCATCGACCGTGCCCAATGAGCCGTTTGGCTTGGTCGAGCATCTTGCCGCAGGCGATGGCTGACCTCACGGCCGCATTGCCGTTTTTAATAGCTTCGCTCGCAAAGCTAAAGGCTTGTCTGTATTGGTCATTGATGTTTTCGGCGAGTCTTTCGAGTCGCACTGTTGGAGCTTTTTCTGTTGATGATTCGATTTGCATACCTGGCTGAATTTCTGGCGTTGTTCATCAGAGCGCATGTTGGAGGCAGCGGCTCCTGGGTGTTTAAGCTGGAAATAGTCTTTCAGCGCAACGGCCTGTTGCGATATGGCGGCTTTGGTGCAACCGATCTCGCGGGCAAGGTCCACTTGGTTCTTTTGGGAGAAGAAATAATAGGCCGCTTGGATTCTGATTTCTTTGGTCTTTGCGCTGTTGCAATCCCTGATCCAATCGAGAAGCCGAAGGATGCCCACAATGGACCTTTCCCGGCTGATTCCATCGTCTGTTTCGTCCGGCTCGTGGAAGCCCAAATGCTGGTCGATCTGCGCGAAGTCTGGCTCAACGAAGGGAACTAATTCATTCTCATCGTAGGCTAGTGGATGATCTGAGCCGAACATCGTGTTTAAGCTTATTGTTGGTGGTGGTTTCTGTCTAGGGACCAGTTTTATGCTACCTTCGTTCCATGCCCGAAAAGCCGATCCATTTCTTGCAACCCTCGAAGCCCAAGTCCCCCTGCGGTGTGCGGCATGATTCCGAGGCTGAGTTCACCATTGATTTAATCACCGTGACTTGCCCTGTGTGCCGTGCGTGGATTGACAGGGAGTTTGGGACGTTGGAGGAGCTAAGGAAGCTGTAGGTTGATCCTCCACATCATCAACCAACTCTTCTAAGAACTCGATTAGCTCGGGGTCGTATGGCGGGACGGCTGGGGAGTTTTGACGGGCCTTCCGCTGTAGTTCAAGGGTTCGAAGGTGAGCTTCCTTTTTCTCAACAAACTTCTTAAACGACCCTGTTGGGCGTCTGCAAGTCTCGTCAATTGTCTCTGTTTTCATTGCTGCTTTCATTATTTCATTCCTTATCAAGATCGAAATCCACGTGGATTTGATTGCTCACAGCCGCAATGATTTCCAACCCATCGAACGACGCGGCTTTGCCACCGCGAACAGATTGGTAGTAGCGGTCCAAATTAACGCAAACCTCTCGCGCTTTAGTCTTGGTTTGGAACCCATCGCAAATCTGCTTTATTGCGGCGATGTGTTCTATGATTTGGTCGGCTTCTTTCATTTCATATCCTCCAACACCTTCGCGAAGTTCGGCTTTTGATAGCCGGGTGGTTTCATGATTTTGCCGCCCTCAGCGGTGAGAACGGTCGCGAGACCTAAGCCCCTGTTAATCGTCTCTAAACACTCCTCCAGCATCAGCCCCGCCCGAAGCTTGCGCGTCTCAAGGTCGATCTCCGCTGTTGGCTTATCGTTCACAGCCTGACCGGCTGTCCGCATCCATTGCTCTACTCGTTGTTGGTTTGTCATAATTAGTTACTGTCTAAACTGTGGAGGCATGGCGTTTGCTTTGTAGTTAAATCCCGGCCCGTCTTTCTTCTCCATGCTGAGCTTGGTGAATGGCTGTTTATAGTCGCAGTAGGGGCAGACCCACCCTTCTTTGGTCGCGACTAAAACACCCTCGCCGTCCAGATGCTTTTCATCCGTGCGATTCCCACCGCACGTCAGCGGGTGAAAGAGTGGGTTCTTCTGCCAGTCGTTCAGGTCTTGGATTTGTTCGTCGGTCATATCAAGGGGCGGTTACTCTCAAGGCATGGATTGCGTTTAGCGCGTTAATCTTGTCCACTTCATGTCCCCGCATCACACGTAAAACAAGCTCCATTTCATCGAGTTCCTCCTTCGATTCGGCCCCCACAAAATCAGCCAGTGCTTTCCTCAGTGTTTTGTTGTCCTCCTCCAGTTTCCGCATTGGGTGTTTCTCGCAAACCTTGATGTGGTCTGTGAGAACTTGGCTTCCCCACGCAGGGGTGTCTTGTGGGTATTCGTGACCGCAGTAAACGCAGGTCAGGACTGTTGTAATTTTGTCGCTCATAGTTTTCACTTTTCTAAAAATTCCCCCGGCCCGCCAAAAGAGAGGTAACGTGACCGGGGGTTATTCCTTTGCGCGTGAACCGTTCCACACACATGGACGGCTCGGCCCTGCCACAACAGGGTTGCGCGGAGGGAAATCAAAATGGAACATCGTCTTCATCCGATGGTTGCTCTTCAGTTTTGGGTGCCGCAGGTGCTTGCGCTGGCCTGCTCGCTGGTTGCGCGCCTTGCTTGCCGCCGAGCATAGTCATGGACTCCACAGCCACGCGGGTTTTGCTGACTTTCTGGCCTTGCTTGTTGGTGAATTCGTTTTGGGTCAGCCTACCCTCAACTAACAGCCCTGAGCCTTTGCGCAAATACTGCGCGGCGTTTTCAGCGGTCTTGCCCCACGCCTCGCAGTCTACAAAAACGCACTCCTCTTTCTTTTGGCCGTCTTGCGTCCAAGTCCGGTTGATGGCTAACCCGATGGAGCAAACCGCGTTGCCGTTCGGGGTGTGTCTAAGCTCCGGGTCTCGCGTGAGATTACCGGCCAAGATTACCTTGTTGAATCCTCGCATAAGTTATTGATTGGGCGTCTTGATTTTACTAGTGGTGTAGACGGCCCGCGTCTCACGCCAACACTCGAATTCTTTATTGCATTTTTCGCACTCCAAGATGCAAGAATCGTCCACCTCACATGAGTCGCTAAACTCGTATCCACAGTGTGGGCAGGTAATTTCATCCGTGTATTCCGTGCTCATTCCATTTCCTCCGCTGCTTGTTCATATCTCGTGAATTCTTTGAAAAACGTAAATTTCACATCCCCGGTTGGCCCGTTGCGCTGCTTGGCGATTATCATGTTTACGGGCATTATTGATTTTTGGTATGCGTTCATTTTCCCCACTTTCTTTTTGTTGGTTGCGCTGGTCGTGTTGCTGCGGTTGGTCGATCTATCCTGTTAAAATAATCCGCCTCCTCCTCAAACCGGCTCGGTTGTTCCTTCTCTGTAATCCTCATTTTCTCACCGTCGAAGTCGCAGGCTATAACAGCACCGGGGACCCCTTTTGTGTTCTTCAGTATTTTAATAAACATGGTTGAGCGGTCCTTCGCGCTTCTCCACGCCCCCAGAACAAGCCCGGATGAGTTCTCGATAGACCCAGAGTCTTTCGCGTCAAAAAGGGACACTTCCTGGTCTTCGCCATCTGGAACCTCTGGCTTTCTCCCCACTTGCGAAGAAACAAAGATGATTGTGCCAGTGGATTTCGCGACAACCTTTAAATCCTCGGCAATAGACGACATGCGTTCGTATCGCGAACCCTTTCCCCCTTGTAGCAACTGGATATAATCGACCAACACCACTTTGGGCCGCTCGCCAATCTTCAGTTCCGCAACATTGATAATCTCCTCCATTTTGGTCATCGTTAAGCGCGACTCCACGCAGGAAAAAACGTGATCCAATTGGAGTTGGTGGGAAATTCTCTCAGCTGCGTCTGAAAAATAGGTTTGTTCGATTTGCTTTAGTGTCTGGGTGCTTTTAACGCTGACAAAACGCTCGAACAGAAGTTCCCCTGGAAGCTCCATCTCAAATATTAAGGTTGGATGCGGCGCAGCATGAGCAGCGATGTTTTGGAGAATTGCGGTTTTTCCAACACCTGTCCCTGCCAGAATCGTCACAACCTCACCTGGCACCAGCCCTCTAACTTTCCCCTCAAGCGATGGAAGCCACTTCGAGAGGTTAAGCTGATTCTGCTTTAAATTTTGAATGTGTCTGACATAACGCTCCTCCATCTCCGATATTGAAAGAATTGGAACATGAACGCCTTTTATCAACACTTGAGCTTCGGAGACCAGCCCATCAAGGCTTGCCTTTGCCTCCTCTCTGTTTGGCCACTGCGCGATGAAGTCTGAAACATCCTTCACGTGTCCCGGCAACTTCACATGCCGGACGCTGGCAACCTTCTCCCTGAGGCTTACCGTTACCTTGTCGATGTGCTGTCGCCCCGGCTCGTCATTGTCCCCGCACAAAATGACTTCTTTGTCTTTTAGGGCGTCCGTGTAGGAGTCCAGCCACTTACCTGCACCCCCTGCGTTGCAAGTCGCTGTAAAGCCCAATGCGCGTAAATTATCGGCATCCTTCTCACCCTCCACAATCCAAACCGTCTTGGCTTTTAACACTTCCGGCAGTCGGTAAAGAACGCGGGTCACACCATCCATACCCCAGACCCATTTGCCGCCAACCATGTGCCGCTGCCGGAATGTTTTGGGGATCATGCGAACCACCTGAAAAACCTCTTTCCCGTTGGCGTCTTGGTAGGAATAAACCCTCTCTATCTGAAGCTTTTCCGTAGCCGCCGGGGTGTAAGCTTGGCCCTCCTGGGTGGTGGTGTATTTCTTCAGGATCGCGGCCTCTGTGGTGTTTTCCAGCTTTGCCAGCAGCGTGAAGACGTCGCCACCGCCGCAACCCGCATGGCACTTCCAAAGCCCCTTGGCGTCGTTGTAGCCGAACGATGGATTTTTGTCCTCATGCAGCGGGCATTTGATGCTGGCCTCGCCATCGGATGGCCGAGCGTTTATGCCCCTTGACTGCAACACGGCGGATATGCGGTTATGCCGTTTGAATTCGTCTTTGGTCATGGTTTTTCGAAGGTTTTTCGGGTGTCGTAATACTCGGGAAACTTGGGACCGAATAGCGTTGACGGGCGCAGGTATTCCGCAAGTTTTCTATCCTTTTTCCACTGCCGAACCTTGGTCGTGATCATGTCCTTAACCCCTGCAACATCGAAGTTTACGGACTTCAACGCCTTCAGAATCAGCTTTCGATTCGAACCTATTGCGCGAAAGTTGCGCCCTGCCTCAGCGTTCAGCCAGTCGAGCACATCCATCGCCATGTCGTCGGGGTTTGGCGTCCCTGGAATCTCGAGTTGCTCAAGGTTTTCGGCCCTTTTTCCCTCCTGCTGGAGTTGAAAAACGACAGATTCGGACGGTGGTTGGGGTGATGGTGGTGGGGGATTATAGGGGGGAAAGGAAAGAGAGTCTGAGAGAAAACCATCGGGGGGGCAAGGGGGAGGAGGAAGAGGGGAAGGAGGTGCTTCAGTACATGTTTTCGTCTGTAAACAGTTGCAAACATTTGTTTGCAAGTAGTCGCAGACACAGTTTTTGGCCGGATAACGGCTACTTTTCGCACGGGGCGTAATTGGCCAGTCGAGGAGCTGTAAGTATTTCCCTCCGTGGACGGTATACAAATCGACAAGGCTGGCTTCCTGGCATTGAGCCAAAAGGCGATCCATGTGGGACTCTCTTACCTTATCCAACTGAAGGGGGAATAAATACGCTCTCAGCAACCTGGGGTTAGCTGCGTAGCGTCCATAGTCGTCAACCAGATTAAACAGCCTGCGGTAGAAAACCTCAGCTTCCCAATTTAGCGAGCAAAGCCTCTCATCGCTCACCATGTCCTCTCGAATGATCCTGCTCGGCATCTCGTTCTCCATTTTCCCTTTAAAACACCGCTCCCATTGCCAATGCCGGGTTCTCGACCAAAAGGCGGATCGAGCCCACTAATGTCCTCGGCGCAATGCCGAGCCGTTTTGCGTTTGTTATATCTGCGCATATTGAATTAATGTCATACCAAGCGAAGTCGCCAAACACCTGCCGGAGAGTAATAATCGCATCCTCCGTTTCGCGGTGGCAGCAATCGCAAAGGCATTTCAGGTCTGTTAAATCGTATTCCCAAGGCTCGCGTCCCTTGATGTAAAACTTGTGGTGAACATGGAATTGGGACCGCTCAATCCCGAGTTGAACGCTATCTTTGCCGCAATCGTCACAGGTAAACCCCGCCGCCTGCATGACTTCAGCTTTGAGTTTTTGCCATCGGGGGTCTCTAAGTTTTTCGGAATAGGTCATAGAAGCAAACCCCTTTGACCCGCCCTCAGAAGTGAAACCGGCTGGTAAAAGCTTGAAGAATGCCGCAACTGACGGCGGGTCGAAAGGGCTACTATGTTTCGCAATTACCATATTCTTAACCGGCAGTTTCAATGCCGTTGGTATTAGGTTTAGAGTCAACGGGATCATGCTCCCATTTGCTGCACGCCGGAGACTTTTTCCTTATGTCGCTGGCCGCGCTTCGCGAGAACCTCCGCAGGTCGCATTTCCAAAACACCTTTCCCGACCCACTCTCGACACGGTAGGAATGCAGGCATGAGCCGCACGTCTCTCCCTTAGGTCCGGTTCCAGGTTGAGCCGCGTAGCCCCTTGGCTCGTCTCGCTTGGATGGGCGAGGTGGGGGGTAGCCCAATGAGAGAAGTTCGGTTTGTTCAATTGCCATACCGGTTCATTCTTTCGATTTCAATTTTGTGCCTTAGCTGTTGCGCTTTCTCGGCATCAGTCACGATGGCCTCATCTAAAACAGCAACCAAAACAATAAAACCAACAACCCCCGCCACCACCATCAACATGATCCCATCGAAAGTTCTCCAAAAGGACCACCAAAAAGGAAATGTCTTTAGCCCGCAAACAGGGCAGACAATCTTTTGATCCTTGGTAAGTTTCGCGTCTGCGCCGGGAATGAAATCGCTCCGACAGTGCTTACACCTAACCACTGTCGCGCTTAGGTTGTCGTGAATCACTCTCATTTCAGCAGCTCCAAAAACTTCCGATGCGCCCCGTGGTAATCCGCCTCCGCTAACGTCCAACCCTTGGTTCCCCATTGCTCGCTTGATGGATAGAACTCGGATGGTGGTATCACTTCACCCATAATGATGCGCCCGTTGTGCGACTGAATTAGCACCACCTCAAAGGATGAGATGCGGCCTTTATGCTTCCGATAGATCGCAACGTTACCCTCGCGTTCCATCTGGCCAAACGTGAACCCGTTGCGCTTGAATGTTTGGGGGAGTTGTTTCATCGGTTTTTTAGTCGTTCCTTTAGCACGCTATACGCTCTAGCTGCGGTTGCTGGAACGACTCCGTTCCCGCAGAGGCGCAAGCGGTCCATCCTATGGGAAGTCCCATTAGCTGTTCCACCCAATCCGGGTTGAGTTGTGCGCGGGGCTTCCCATGAGTGCTGGGGTTGTCCTGGTCTTGCGGGCCACGCGTCGCTACGGCCCATGTTAAGTCCTTCTGGTTCTGACTCGGTAAGTAAACCCCGACACTGTTCTCGTTGTCGTGGGGCCGTGGTGTTGTCGGTGTCGGCCAGTTCTGAACCTGTTCGTTCAGATTCTTGACCCCAGCTCCCGTCCGCTTTCGCATGGCTTCCACCTGTTCCGGGGTTTTCCCGCCCTGTGCGTCGTGCGCTTGTGGTGTCGCCCAATTCTCCATAGATGAACACGCGCTTTCGGGAGTGAGGCGCGCCGACTTCAGCCGCCGAGAATATTCCCCACGTTGTTCGGAAACCTGCTTCCTCCAGATCGCTGAGCACTGTTCTGAGTCCAAGCGAGATGTGCCCCTCGACGTTCTCAAAAAGAATTCCGCGGGGGCGAATAATGATTGCTGCTTTGAGAACCCAAGGCCATAAGAAGCGAGGGTCGCTGATGCCCTCGCGCTTACCCGCCTGACTGAAGCCTTGGCATGGGTATCCCGCAAGGAACAGGTCCACCAGTCCGTGAAACTCTTCACATGGGAACGTCTTACAGTCCGTCCAAATAGGAAACGGCTCCAAGAGTCCCGCTTCCATTTTTGAGACCACATTTGCGACCGCGTAGGCTTCGATCTCACAAGCAGCGATGACGCGCAAGCCTGGCTCCACTCGTTTAACTCCGAGTGACAAGCCTCCATAGCCGTAGAACCACTCCAGACAGTTAAAATGGTCCTTGGAAGTATCCACATTATTTAGCCCTCTTCGCGTAATCCAAAATCAAAAGCGCATCCGCTGTGTTCAGCGTCACTTTGAGATGTGGATACAATTGTTGAGCCCGCGCCTTGAGCTTGTTCTTCCAAGCTTTCTTGTCCCCGTTGCTGGTCCCGAGCCCGAGAGCCTTTTGCCACTTTTGCGGGGTGACTAGCTCGACTCTATAGCCAAGGGTTTGCAGGCACCCGAGAAGGAAGCCGTAATTGCGCCCGAAATTGAACATTGCTGAGCCAGGGGCACCCTTGCCGCCAATGTAGCCGCCAACTTGCTCTATAACCGCCAATGCCACCCCATCGGAATTGCGCCATATGTCGCGCAGGGTTGATAAAACGTCGCCCTCGGTTTCGGGCATTGCGATGGCGTAGTCTAGTGGTGAGTCGCCCATCTTGACCGCGATGCCGCCTGACTGGCCGGGGTCTATTGCTATTGTGGTCATAGTAAGTTCTCCTGCACTCCGTATAGTTCTCTTGCTTGCTGCCGCGCCACCTGATCTATCTCGCGTGGTGTCGGCGGGTTGGTTGTTAAATCGATCTTGTTTCCTTCCATCATTATGTCGCGCCGTTCTCGGTAAATGTCCCTTTGCTCATCGGTCCAGCTTGTGAACTCGGCGTCTTTGGGGTCTCCGTTCATTACACCCTTTCCAGTTGCTCGGCCTTTTGCCCCTCGGCGAGCCAACCAAACGACTTGCCCCACTGGTTCAGCAACCAAGTAGCTTGTTCCCATGAGCAACACTCTAACTCCTTGATGAGTGCCTCAGCGTTGCCGATTCCGATTTCACACGCGCTCATAAACTTCTCTGCGTGATCCGGCCCAAATTGTTCGCTGACCGTTTTCCAGAATTCCTTGACTGATGTAATCTCACGGGTCTTTGCGCCGGGTTTAAGCCGCAACCCAGGTATCGCGTTAGGGTCCTCTTTGAGCCTGCGCTTCAACTCCGACTCCAGGTCTTTATAGAATTTGTTAATCTGCGATTTCGCGTCTAAGAGCCGGAGGATGGCTTGATTGGTTAGTGCGCCCTGCTGGTAGAACGTTACCGCCAGCGCGTTGCCTTGGAACTCGGCGCATTTGGTTTTTGCCTTGCACCATTCGCACCATTTACCAGGCCTGCGCTCCTGTGATGTTTGCGCCTTAGCGATTGCGGTTCTCAATTGCGAAGATGCTTTTATCAAGTCGCTCGCTTCGTATTCGGCCAGCGTGAATTGACCCTTGGACCAGGGTTGGACGATAGCAACAATGACGTGGTTTAGGTCATAAGCCTCAGAGGCTAACACGGCCAGCGACAGCAGTTGCCAGTTGCGGTCAGCTTCAGCCACATCGTTGCGGCCAGTCTTGTAGTCGATTAAGAGCCCAAACGTGCCGGAGTAATAGAGCCGGTCCCAACGGCCTGAGAAAACTTTCTTCCCCGCGTTGAACAACCAGACGCGCTTTTCACTTACGCACACTGGATCAGTTAGTTTCCCAATGGCTTTGTATGCGTCCACCAGTTTACCGGTAATGCGCTCGCATTGGTTGACCATCTCTTGCTCTTGATCATCAAGCGGAACGTGCTTGTCACCCGCAAGGAATGCGTGGACACGATCACCGCTGGCCGCGTCCTCGGTTTGATCTAGTTCTTTTATGCCCTGCTCTAAAGCCCAACTACCTGGGCAGTTAACCAGCCGTTCAGCGGAGGATGCGCTTGGCAGGTTTAGGCGTTCGTCTATTGTTTGCATAAGGTTACACGTGTCTTTTTTCGCAAGGTGACGATTTTGAAAATCCTGTATTCTCTTGGTGTTGGTTGCATGGACTCATCCCATCTCAATGCCTCGACAGCCTTTTCTAGCGTGTCGAAGTGCCCCGCTTCCTTCCACGGTCGGTGAGAATCGTTCGTTAAGATTTCCAACTCGAACCAAGTGGTGTTAACGAAGTATTCGCCTTCCTCAATCATTGCGCCTCCGTTGGCTCTGGTTGCGCCTGCGTTGTTGTGGCCGGTGTCACATCTGGAAGGAAGGTATCAGCCAGCAGTGATGGCTTTGCCGCGACAGGCTTGGCCGCGTTGAAACGCCCCTCCTCATCGGTTGGCAACTCATCCTTGATATAGAGCCCGCCTAGCTTGGTGGGGAACGATGACCGGAGCGCGTCTGCCTCTGCGCATTTAACAATCATTCCCTCTGGATTGGTTTTCCAGTTGCCGTAAGATTTGGCAAACGTGTTAAGACGGAGCTTTCTAACGGTGGGTATCTTGCGATTTTTGAAATAGACCTTGGCCCATCCGCCAACAAGTGTTTCGCCCTCCTCATAAAAGTCGCCTTCGCGCTCCTTTAGATTTCCATCACCATCGCGGACAATCACGCCTGATTCCATGCCATCAAAGTCCGAGTTAACCTCGGCACGTTTAAGAAACGCTTGATGCGCTGTAATAAGTGAAAAGACTGGCCCATCGCTGGAGTCATACCCCTGCAAGAATGCGTCTCCCTCGAATGGGTTTAACGCCCTAGCCTGGCAGAGCATCATGAACTTTATAGCGTCCGTCTCGTTGCATACCTTGCCACTCTTGGTTTTTATGCAGAGCATGTCCTGAACGATCTTGACCGTGAGCTTGATCTTGGTATCACCCCCAAACGGAGTGTATTCCATTGCCACCTTTTCTTTCTTTTCGAGTTGTTGTTGCGTATTCATTTTTCCTTTTTCCTTTCTTGTTAAGATTGGTCCGGCAAAGGACTTACGTTAGGAACCAAGCCATTGGAACTAACCGCCTTGCCGGAAGATTTGCGGAGTGACGCGCCTATTTGCTTTGCGTTAACTCCGTCTATAAAACATTGCCCTTTGAACCATGCGATACCCTTGCGCAGGTCTAGCGGCTCTCGGATTGATGGGGGTCTTTTCACTTGCTGTATTCCTCCGCCAGTTCTTTGGCTATTAATTCTTCATGCGCCGCTCGCATCAGAGTCTTGCAGTGACAATCCCTGCAAATAGAGTGCGTGTCGGCCTTTGTTGCTGAGTCTAGGTAAACGGTCGCGCCATCAACGACGACAAACCAACGGGAGCACCATGCGCAGAAGCTCATCGGGCTCCTCCTGTAAGAACATCGAAGAACCCGCCCCAGTAAAGGAGAGATATTCCAATTGAGTGGTAAAAGAACGAGCGATAGAAATTGTAGTGCGTGTCAGGTTTCTTGATCTCTTTACCGTGCAAAACCATTGAGCAAAGGAGGTTGAAAACCACGAGTGATAGGTATATAATTTGCGGTGTCATATTTGCCCCTCCTCGATCTTGTTAAGTTCGGACTCTGTTGATTGCACCCGGCTCTTGAAAACCTCGAAGCGGTTGTGCTTCGGGTCGGCAATGAAGCGGTTGCAATCGACCAGCAGGATTTGCAGGCAATCCACCTTGGCCTTTTCCTTTTCGCACTCAGCTTGCTTTGCAAATAGCGCAACGATGGTTAACGCCAGCAGTGCGAGGGTCGCGATTACTATGGTTAGAGTTTGCGGGCTCATATGGTTTTGCTGCCTGATGTTGGTCCCCTATGGTCTATTTGCTCCTGTTCTTTATGGTCCGCTCAGGAAAACCCTGAGTTTCGAGTGAAAATTTTTTAGAGGTGAACTTCCCGTGGATATGACTGGCTTGGAAGCGGCTCGGCGTCGTCTATGGCAACCTCAATGCCGTCAATTTCGGTGACCCACTGGAACGATCCACACCATTCCTTGCGAAGCCACTTTCCGTTTGGGGCAATGGCCGAAGCCATCTCTCTACCGTTGGACCGATTGCCGCAGAACGAGACCGATGGCTTATGGTTTGCGAATTGGGAGCAGAATACGTGGCCATGGCTAACCTTGTTCCTTAGCTCCTCCGGTAAGGCGTCGATATAAGCCGCCAGTTGTTGCGCTTGTTCTAGTAGTTTGGTTGTCATAACAATTGCGATCTAAAACATTGGCTGTCTTTCCAGCCTGTCACCGCGCCATTCCGCTGCGGTTTGCGGGGTCCTTATGCTAAAACCAAAACTTCTTCCCTTGTCCTCCTGCCCGTCCGCGCAACTCGCGCTTCGGTTGGTGGGTGAAAAATCATAAATATGCCGATTGCTAAAAGGCTGACGCTCGCTGTAATTCTGAGGCGTTCACGGCGTGGAGTTCTGCGAACCGCTGCTATGGCTATTGCGGCTGTGGGGGCGTATTTTACAGCCCACTCCAATGTTGCTTGCCGGAGTAGGTCGCTTAACCTCATTCCGTTTTTAGCGGCTTCGCGCGATAGAATATCCTTCTCAATCAGCGGAACATTCATGGTCAAGTTGCAAGTTCCGGCTCCTAACGGATTGGTCACTTTGCACCCCCAATGCAGCGGTTAATGACCAAAGAAAAGCGTTCGCAGTTTGCGCAAATACAGTCCGAGCGATGAGTGGTCTTCCTGAACCATTTTACTGCGGCCAATAAATCGTCGAACATCTCCAGCTTGGCTAAATCGAACTTGGCTTTGGCCTTTGGCGATAAGCTGATCCCGGTTCCATTAGCAATCTTCTGCGCGTTAGTCTCAGAGAGCGCGAACCTTCCGGCCTCCAAAGATTTCAGCGTCGGCAATGGGATATTTGTTTTCTCGGCAAACTCGCGTTGAGTTAGCCCTAATTTCTTTCTCAGTTTTCTGACTTGGTTTTCTTTCATTTGGCTTGGTTTTTGTTGATGGTTTACTTCTTTAATCCGCGCCCGTATTGCTCGTAGATATGTCGCAACACGTAACGCCTGGTCGATCTTCCGAGTCGAATGGACGGAAACTTGTCCACGATCCGGTCTCCAACGCGCAGGACCTTTTTGACTTCCTCACGTGTGAGCGGCGCGTCGAGGTTAACCTCTGTTGGAATGGGTAAATCGGTGAGCGCGGTTCTCATTGGTTGGCCTTTCCGCATTCAACGCACGATGCCGAGTGAATTATCCCGCCGTTCGCGTAGGTGAAGTATTCGTGCTTCTCGATGATGTGCTTCGATACGCTGAAATTCACAACCTCGATGGAGCCATCGCATCCGCAGAGGAGCCCGGCAAGCAAGAGGGTGGATATTTTCTTTTTCATGGCTTGGTTTCCTTCTGGCTAATTCTTCTTGATGAGGATTTCGAAAATCTGGCGGATGGCCTGCTCGCGGAATTCAGCGAGTGCGGGGGACTCAAGGTGGCTGGTCCGGCTGATTACGTCCGCGAACTGAACGAGGTGGGCGCGATAATGAAACTTGCCTTGCATGGCGAGTTCAAGCGTTTGGTCCCAGTTGGATTCTTGGGGGGCGGGTTCGGTTGCCGGAGTTGATTCCTTTGCCGATGGCTCCCCGCGCACGACTCCAAGCAGCGCGTCACAGACACCGGCGAAAACCTTGTCGATCTGCCCGGCGAGTTCCGCCAGCCCATCACCATTGCGGCGATTCTCAAGGAGCAACAACGCGCAATCCGCATACGCCTTGATTTGTTGGGCTCGGTATTGCGCCCGATCCAGCATCGCTTGATGTTCCTCGGTTAATTTGGGTTCCGCTTTTGGGGTGGGTTCGGCTTCCTTTTTAGGGAAGAGACTGGAATGCGCCCGGCTTACCTCTTCGGCGATTTCTTCGATGCACCCCCACTCCCCCTTGGCGGCGAGGTCGACGATCCGGTTCCGGTAAAACTGCCCTTCCCTTTCAATTGCCTTGGCGAGGCTCCTTGATTTCTCGACGATCTTCTTTTGTTCCTCGGTAAGGTTCATGGCTTGGTTTTGTTAAGAATTTTCAGCTTGTGTTCTTTTGTTCTTTGGTGGTTACTCCTCGGGAAAAATGAAACTAGGCGACGGCGAGAAGTTGTTTCTTCTGGTCGATTGGAATGCGTTTGGACGATTGCACCGCTTTCTCGGTCAACTCATCCACCACGTCTTTCATTGTCCGGCCCTCCCAGTAAGCCAAAGCTTTGACTCTGGCGTGGGATTCAGGGGTGACTTGTATCGGTCTCTCAGGCTTTTCTTGAGCTGCTTTCATTCTTGTTAAGTAAAGGAATATACCAATTCGGAAATACCGTCAATACCAAAATGGAAAGTTTTTTTGGAAATAATTTAAAGGCTATTCGGGAGGCTCTAAAAATGAGCCAAGAGGATTTTGCTAACTTGTTGGGGCTCAAGCAAGTAACGTATCACCGTTACGAAAAAGGGCGCGTTCCAAAACTGCCGGTTTTAACATCGATTTGCAAAAAACTCGGAGTGGAAATGAAAGAAATGGTCTCCGCTCCGCTTGAAAAAATCGCTCCGGTATTACCGCTATTACCGGCCAATACCAGCAGCGGCGGAAACGTCTCGGGAATGACGCCCATTTCGGAGTTTACCCAGATCCCAGTTGTTGGAGATGCCGCCGCTGGAAGGGGTAGGGATTTTGAGGACGTATGCAATCAGCTTCAGGAGATGATTACATCTGATTGCGTTGATCCAAACGCGTTTGCGATCACCGTCGCGGGAGATAGCATGCTTCCGGAGTTTAAGAACGGGGAGAGGGTCGTGATTTCCACCAAGGATGATTTGACCCCAGGGAAGCCGGTCGCCCTCAAGGATTTAAAGGGCAACGTTTATTTCAAAATTTTCCACCCTGAACAGGATGGCCGGATCACGCTTAAAAGCACGAATCCAGCCTATCCCGATTTAACATTCAAACCTGAGATGATTGAATGGATTTACAAGGCTCACGGCAAATACGTCCACCTCTAAAGGTTCGGAAGCGTGCGCGAACGGTAAACAAGCTCCAGCAGTCTGGTTGCTGCGGGCTCGATGTTTTCCGGAATAGACGCCTCCGATGTGTCCACCGCGATTCTAATGGCCACAGCGGCGCGATTAAGCCTACGAGTTTTATCCAGTTGGTTTGCTCCGCGTTTTACCGCATCCACAAAGATTTGTTTTCTGTTCCGGTCCCGGTTCAGTCGGCGAACATCGCCCTTGAATTGGTCCATGTTTTTAACTTCAGCGATTTGTTTCATTGTAAATACAGGTATCAACATAACCCCGTAAATTTACCCGAGGGGGTAGGACAACGGCGGGGGTATCCGTAGAAACACTTAGGAGAAGTTTTATGACAGCCAAACTGAAGTTTATCGCGGCGGTTTTTGCGTTCAGCCTGACCGCCAACGCTTCCGATTTGAGTCTGCTTTCAGATCCAATCCGAATTGTAGACGGAAAGCTCCACGACCTTCGTCCTCTTTTTTCGTGGAAGTATCGAGAAATGAAAAAGACCGGCTACGACAAGTGGGAGCCGCAACCCCGGGCGTATTCGCATTGGGTTGAACTCGATTTGGAGGCCACATCCACGATTAAGGCGGGAATTACGTGCTACTCAAGGGGGCACCCCGTGATTCTGCTGACCAATTATCCAAAACCTGTTCCAGATGCAGCAAGGTTTTCAGTGTTTGCAATGAAGAGGGGGACCCATAAGGACGGTGGGAACACGTATCAAGTTTACGATTACGGCAATATCCCAAAGCCCGGCGTGAGCTACGTCAAAACGAATGCGCTAAACAAAAGCTTAGTCGCCAGCACAAACCAGCCGCCATCGTTAATCAGAACCAACACCGCATCAACCAACAAAGCGCGAACCTCTTTCAGCTTGAAGGAGGCGCGAGAGAAAACAAAACGGGAATGAGGTTATGAAAACGTTTGCGTTGATCGCCACTATTCAGATTGCCTGGTGCGGTTTCGCGTTATCAGAGGTTATCGATCCCCCTCAAAAAACTTTTGTTCCGGATTGGCGGGTTGAGGTTTTTGCCGGGGATGGAACGAAGACAACAAAGGATGGCGTCGGCGTTTTAGCCTCTTTCGATGAAATATCATCAATGGCCAAACTCTCTGTCGACACAATGGCACTGGTGGAAGGGGAGAGGTTTGGGTATTTGCGAATCGTCAATACGAATGCAGAGGTAAAGACGGTTTTCACAAATGGCTTTTGGGTGAGTGAAATTGCGGTCGCCGATGAAAACACCGTTTACCTGAATGGCAACAGCGCAATTCACAAGTTGGCGAGAAATGGAAACACTTGGAGCAGGTCTGTTGTTAAAAGTGGCTCATTTGGGGCAATCGCTTTCAATCGGTCATCTGGTCATCTGTGGGTTGCGGACACAGCAACAGGAGACCTGTGCTCGCTTGTTCCTACACCAAACTCGGCCGTAAATCGATACCGGATGTTTCAGGGTATTCTTTCTATTTGGACCGATGGCACAGTGGTTTACGTAAATGAAAGGGCGGAGATAAGGCGATTCATTCCTCCGTCCACCGTGTTGCCATTTGTTGGAAGCAGGGTCGATGGATACGCAGACGGGTTTGATAGCGTAATAGGCGCGTCATCGATTCGGATGTTTCCACTTAAGGATGGCTCAGGGTTCGTTGCTGCCGACAGGGGGAACCACGCCATTCGTCTACTCCGTCGAGATCGAAGGGTTACGACGTTGGCGGGCTCCGGAGACTCTGGAATTGTTGACGGTCCCTCAGACGAAGCCAGATTCAATTTTCCAGACGACGCCATTGAGCTAGCGAATGGCGATATTATCGTCTCAGATTCTTTCAACTATCGGCTGAGGAGGATATTCAAGCCAACGAAACCAATCCCTCCGCCTGATCTTTCAATTCGAAGCTATCCCGGTGTAACAATCAAAGGGGTAATTGGCCGAACGTATCGCATCGAAGCGACAACGGACGTTGACCAGCAAACCGGATGGACAGAGGTAACCCGGTTCGCGCTCCCCAAAACTCCCCACACATGGTTTGACGAGACGCCGGGGATCAAACGCTTCTACCGGGCTGTGATGTTGGAATAACCGAATTTATGGAGCAATCAGACGCCGCAAGATGACCCTAACCAGAGAATGCGTTATTCAGTCGATCAGGGCGGCGGTTGACCGTCACATCTCGATTTACGGCGAGGTCCCCGCAGTGGTGCGTGTCTCACGTGAAGCCGGAGTGTTTCTTCTTGAAGATATTGTCGATGACAGAAACGGGAGCTTTTTCATGGTTTGCGGTATTAGGTGTGAGGTTGACGACCGTTTGCAGTGGACGGATACCATGATCGATATGCGGAGGAACATGCCGTGACGAGACGCCGGGGATCAAAAGGTTTTACCGGGCCGTGATGGAGTGAGAAAGAATGGATGCTTAAGAAGTTTTACGATTGGATTGATAGTGGGTTCAGGATCAAGTCGATTATTGTTCCCGCCGTGGCTCTTGTTGTGCCTTCGGTTTTCGGAACTGCTGAGCTTTACGAGCCCTTAGACGAATTCATCAAAAAGAATCCTTTGGTTTGGTGTCTGGGTGTGATAGCATGGCCAATATTTTGCGTTTACCTGTCTTACGACTACCACAGAACGCGATCCAAGGGGGTCACCCCAAAAGAACTGCAAGAACTTCTCGAATCGATTAGCAACATTGTGGGAAGAAAGATTAAGCGATTCTCGGAGTCGATTCCAAAGCTAAGGGGAAAGGGACCGGGAAAAGCCTTTAGCATCATAACGCAACCAATAAACCAAATGGAAGAGATCGTGGAGGGTGTTGCAAAGTTTTTCCAGGTATGCACCCCCTCGAATGGTGGAAAGGCTTTAAAATACAGAGTTGTTTTAGCGGAGATGGGAAACGAGCACATCAAAAGCTTTCTTGTTTTTTACCCGTTCAATCGAAGCCCAAGATCAAAAGTCGGACAGATGCAGGATGAGCGTTGCGGGTTTAGTAGGGCTAAAAGCAAGAAGCGAATCCACATTATTGAGGATTTCGTCAACGATAACAGCAAAGCAGGTGTGAAAGATTTTCTCGTAACCGACGTAACGCGAGCAGGTGAAGAAGGGTCTATGGTGTGCTATCCTATTATCATTAAGGAGACCGGAGAGATACCGTATGTTCTCAGTGTTGCCGTCAACCAAAAGAAATTTTTCTTGAACCAAGACGCCGGTTTGTATGAAATCATCCTTGAGCACTTTGCAGAGCGTATCGTGTTGGAGCATTATTTGCTCGAGATCAAGAGACAGGTTAACAAGAACAGCAAGGATCAATCCCAATGAAAAACAATGAAACTCTCATCCAGCGCGAAACTCCCGACGAGAGAATGAAGCGGATTGAACGCGAAGTGGAAGAGATAAGGGAAGCGGCCAGAAAGAAAACTGAGCTATGGAACTCCCTGATAAAGAATGGGAAGACGCGGGCACTGTTTTCAACACAACCCGCTGATTGAGCCGCAATCTGCAAACGGCCATAAAATCGGTTGAGACGCATCTGAACTCCATTTCGCGGTCAGATGCCATCCGCGCAATCAAAGCGGCCGTAATGCGCCACAGGACGGTTTACGGGGTGATTCCCGGGCGGGTCTATGTCTCCCGTGAGATTGGCTGGCACCTGCTGGACCAGATGCACCCAACGGAGACGCATTTCATGGTTAACGGGATAGCGTGCGAGGTGGATAAAACGTTGCGGGGACTGCAAGCAATGACAGTAAAACCAGCATGAAAAAACGGCAACAGAACTGGCAACTTTCAAAACCGCATTTTTATTTGCCAACCTTTAGCGATAAAGCTTTTCACCTTGCCAAGGTGAACGTCGAGGGTTCGAATCCCTTCGCTCGCTCCATTTAAAAACCCCAATAAAACCAAGCTTTTCTTCATTTTCCTAGGCTTTTCGCATGTTTCAGCTTCACCTCGCAAATGGCATGACTCCGCTAAATCCCGCTAACGGCCTGCTAACAACCGACATTGGGGGACATATTTTCTGGCAACTTTTGGCAACCAATTTTGAATGAAAATCAAAATACGGAAAACACCCAAAGGCTGGTGCGTTGATCGCTCGTTAAATGGGGTGAGAAAGCGGAGTTTTTTTCCGTCCAAGGGGGAAGCGGAAGCCGAAGCGGATACTATTCGGGAGCAATACCGAACAGCAGGCGAGGATTGGCTCTCGTTGTCACCTGGGGAGCGGGTTGAGTTGATGAAGGTCCACGCGGAGGTTAAGGCGTCAGGGCTCCGGCTGGTTGACGTGTGGCAAGAGTATCGCCGCATCTCCCGTCCAATGGAACGCAAGCGCATCGGTGAGAGCATCGCGGAAATGGAGGTTGCCAAGAGGAAGGCCAACCGGCGAGACAGATACGTCACTGAGCTTTGCCGCTACGTCAGCGTCTTCGCTCGAGGGAGGGAATCAAACTACGTGGACGAAATAACCACCAAGGATATCGAGGAATGGTTTCGCGGAAGGAAAGAAGCCTTGGTGACCCAAGCCAGTTCTGTCACCCGGTTTCGGACTTGGTTCCTGTTCTGCATTAAGAAAGGTTGGCTTGTTAAAAATCCCTGCGATGGGTTGGAGGAAATTCACGTTCAAGAATCCGTTCCAAAAATTCTGACACCGGAGCAAATTGAAAAGGTCATCCAAACCGGCAAAGCAAATCCGGCTTATCTCGCTTGGCTGACGCTTGCGTTGTTCGTTGGTGTGCGTCCCGAGGAGATTGATCTAATCACTTGGGATGACGTTGATCTTGCGGCAAGAACGCTGACCATCTCAGCCGAAGCCTCCAAGGTGCGCAAGCGGCGAATCGTTCCACTAAGCGATACCGCGAAGGAATGGCTTCAGTTCGCTCAAAAAAAGAATTCGCGATTCGGCATGAGCCTTTCCTCGAAACGTCGTTTCGTCGTTAAGCTCCGCGCCTCAATCGGGCTCAAGCGATGGCCGCAAGATGTGTTGCGCCACACCGCCGCAAGCTACTTGCTGGCACTTCACCAAGACGCCGGGAGGGTTGCAACCATGCTCGGCAACTCGGTTTCAATCCTGCACAAGCACTACAAGGGCTTGGTCACCCCGGAGCAGTGCGCCGCGTTTTGGGGGTTGAGACCGTGAGCCTCCTTCTCTGCCGCCGCGTCCAGCACCCTGACGCACCAGTCTGTTAACTTGCCGGATTCCCCGCGCTTCTCGCTGGCTTTCGCGGCTCGAACGTAGGATGATTTTTTGCGCATCGGAACGCGCAAGACAACTTGGGATTGTGGTTCCTCGTTGGTCATTGGGTTTCGCTAATTTTATCGTTGACTGCTGTTCCACCTTTTGATTTCATGGCCCCCTCTTCAGGCTTCGGCTTGAATGAGCGGATTGAAACGTATAATCCATTACTGACAGTAAAACGTTCAATCGATCAGATCGGATGGACGACTTTCCCGCTTCAGCTCAACACTGGAGCGGGATTTTTTTGGCTAAAGGTAGCTGGCAAATCCGTCCCTTGGCGCAAGTTCGTGTCTACTAACCTTGTGGAGGAGGCCGCGAAGAACATCATCGATTAAATCCTCGCGCTCTTCGAGAGACAACCCTGCTGATTTTCCCTCCCTGACGATGGATTTGACGGCATTTTCCCAAGCCGAAACCAATGCGCCAAAAGCCGGATCCTTCTCGATAGCTACTGTCGCCAATCCGGTTTTGATGTTTTTATAGTTGTCCTCGACAACCCACTCCACGTCATGCAAGCAAAGGGCAGCCTGAACGGCGGTTCGGATATTTTCAGGGGCGGCGTCAACGTATTTCTGGAGTTCTGGATTCATTTTACAGTTTCCCTTCAACGTTTGGTTTTGCCGAGTTGTCAGCCAACCCGAGACTCTTCCACGCAACCAAAATCTTTGATTCAACAACCCGTCCCGCTCCTCCGTTTGTTTCAGCGTGGATGGTGCGAAGAACTGTCTCGTTGTGCTCCCTCCAGTTTGGTTGCTGGTCTTTAGCCAGGAGGGAAAATTGTTTTACAACCTTTGATTCTCCCGGTTGAACCTGTTCGTGAATTTCGATCTGTTTGGTGGTGAGGTTAATAAGGATTGCGCGGTCAACCGCAGTTAATCCTCTTTTCAGGCTCTCGGCTTGTTCTGTTTTCATTTTTGCTTTCAGTTTTCGTCTGTGCTCGGAACCGCCGAGCCGGTGCAACGTTCATCGTTACGGTTCTTTTCTACCTCGTTCACCAAAAGAAGTCGATTACAAAACAACGGGAATTTTTGTAATGGGGCAAGCCGTTGAAAATCAGTGATTTGGAAGGTGACGCGTGTTTCAGTGGGGAACGGAAGAAACCCGTCGCAGGATCTCCCTGCGCACCATTCGCGTCGTCGAGAAGCTATTTTCCGGAGACGATTGGAACCTCAGGCATCGGAACATCAACCGTCCGTGAAGGCCCAACGCATCCGGCGGCAAAGAGCAAAATTAAAAGCGCACAAATTGGCATGATTGAATCTCCTGTTTGGACAGCCGCACTTGTTTACAGTTCTGCGGTTCAAAGAAAAGCAACTCGTATTTACCACCGTAGACCACGGCAACGTTGATCGCGTGTTTGCCGCCAGAGCCTCGTGAATACCAGAATTCACCAAAGGCTAAACCGGAATCCCTGTGCGTGCGCCCGTGCAGTATCTGAGCGTATGCCGCTGCAAGTTTCGCGAAGTCGTCGCAATCGTAAGACTCGGCTTTGTAACTGAGCCCGAGTCCATTCATAAGCCGAAACCAAGCTTCAGAAAACGTGCCGTTGATGAAGCTTTGGGTTGTGACGTTGTAGCTTGAGTCCGCAAAGTGACCCATGCAGGTGACGCCATTCTCCATCAGGAGGTTTTCTAATTCAGCAGCAGTCACGATTGCGAGCCATCTCTAGCCATTTGCGGAACCATTCGCTTTCGGTCCATGTGTTCACCACTCCGGCAGTTCAACGGTTTTTCCCGATAGTTCATGCGTAGAATCCGAGCAGTATGAAATCTTTCCATCCGTCACAAAGGAATGGCAGACAAATGGTTTTGCGCCAAGCAGTCTTCCGTCCGGTCCAAGCTTTAAGTTTCCGTTTTCATCGCGTGCGAAGTCTCCAGTTTTTGGGTCTTCCTCTGGCATCGTTACCCCCTGAACCCGGATACTTGGGCTGAATGTCGGCTTTTCCATGCTGCCATTCCAATGCCATGTTGCGCCTGTTATTTCGTTTCTAGATTTAACCCAGACCTTGTGCCCGCATTTGCAGCCAGGGCAAAAGAACATCGGGTTGCCGTCCTCGCATATTCCTAATATCATGGTGCGATTGCTTTCTTTGCGCCCGCCGCGATACCTGCGCCTAGCATCTCACCCACGGCTCTAATACCTTCAGCATCGGTCTGACCATCCACACCGTTAATGCTGACCGTCGCGCTTGTGGTCTTGGTCCTCTTGCCGATCTCAGCTTTTTGCAACGTGCCCTTTGCGAACAATCCAACGGTTGCATTGCGCACCTGGCTCTTTGTTTCCGGGTTGTATTCCGTCGTATACATAGCCACGCACCCGCTAGAGAGAACGAGTAAACCCAGCAAAGAAACCTGCGCTCCGACCTGGGCTAGCTTGCGCTTGTTCTTCACCTTATCGAAAATGGACCACGCCAACCCACCGAGGAACAGGATTGCGCCAATGGCCTGATTGGTTTCTTCGCTAGACATGTATTCGCTCGCGCCCGCCGCCGTGGCAACGTGCCTTAGAATTGCAATTAGTATTTCCTTCATATTATCTCTGTTGCTGCTTCTGTTTTTGTTCTCTGACGTATTCCGCTACCATGCGCATATCACTGCGAAGCTCTGAGAGTATTGTTGCCGTCGCCCGGTTCTCGGCTTTTAGTTCGCGTATCTCATCAGCGTGCTTATCGACAACCCACCGCGTCTGTTGCGCGAAGCTGGTTCCTGCGTTGTCTGCCCTTTGCTGCTGGCTCTTAAGCGTCTCAACGTCGCGCGTGATCGCTTGGAAGGTTACGTAAAGGGAAACAGCTCCAAGCCCGATGCTGGACAGCCAACCCCAGTTTTCTCTTATGAATCTCAAACCGCTGCTCGCTTCTAGTTATAGTTTCTGGATAAACCAAGCTGCTGTTGAATTGCGGCCCTTTGCTCCTCTGTCAGTGCGTCATATCTTCGCAACCCTTCAGCCCTGAAATGCGCCGCCTCCTGCTCCTTGTAGCTGTTAAGTAAATCCTGGATGCGTGCTTGAAGATAGGCTTCCGGGGTTACAGTGACGTAGCCTTCCCGCTCTGATTCAGCTAAAGCTAAAAGCCGCTCCTGGTTGAATCGCCACGCGATATATTCAAGTCCAAGCTTCTGCTCCGCGTCTGTGATTTCAGTTGTGATGGTCATAAAGTTTTACCAAGTAGAAATTGCGACTCGCTTCCAAGTGTTTGCCGCCACACACATGTATATATAATCAGAATCCCAAGCGATCTCGCCAGCCGTCCCGGTTGCCGCCGCCGAAGCGGGAACCGACACGGAGGTAAGTTGTAGATTCCCCCGCGAATTTAGCCGCGCCTTCTCGCTGCCACCGATAGAAAATACAATTGGCCCTGGGGTTCCGTTTCCGCTTGCGCCAGTTCCCACCGCCCCAGTTCCGATGGTGATTGCGCCGGAGTCTCCGCCCACCCTGGTTCCACTCGCGCCAGTTGCGTTACCTCCCGCGCCTGAAGTAATCGAAATCAAAGAGCCATTGCCACCAGTATGAGTCCCACCGGCTCCCGTCGAATTGCCTCCGCCGCCACCGACTATGCTAAAAGGCCCCCCATTTCCGGCCGGGTTATTTGCGCCTCCCGTCGCGGAACTCCCTCCGCCAGCGCCCAAGGTTATAGTTAAAGACCCACCAGGGTTGGACGCGCTGCTACTACTTCCACCCACATAGGATGCTCCGGTCCCTGTTGTGATCGCCACTGATCCACCTGGAGTGATTGAACCGGAATTCGGCGTGCCGGTGTTATTTCCACCGATAATGGAGAGCAAGCCCGGCGATGTGTTTGCCGCGTAAGCGTACGCAGGAGTTTGTATGGTGACCGAGCCACTGCCCCCGGTGTTTCCTCCTTTTCCTGAAGTAATAGTCACAGCCCCCCCGGTTCGACCGTCGCCCCCTACATTTCCAACATCCCCAGCGGTAATCGTCACCGGCCCGCCATCTCCAGAACCTACCGTCCCATTGCCTCCTGTAATAGTTACAGATCCCCCGTTTGCGTTTCCGGATGTGAGCCGAGCCGCATTGCCGCCAGTGATGCTCACTGCCCCTCCCGCGGCCGCTCCAGCCACTGAACTGCCCGCGGTTGCATTAGAGGCAGAAATTGTCACATTTTTGCCAGCCGTTGCGCTGGTTGTTTGAGTTGGAGCCGAAGCTGACAACGTTACTCCATATCCACGAAATATAGCGGCTCTGTCGGACCCGGTTCCGGACCTATCCACCCCGACCTCAAGAATATTGCTACTCCATTTGAGCGCGCCGACTTCATAATTCGAGCCATCGGTAAACGTATTCGCAACCCGGAACGTCTGAGCGGTCGCGCCGTTGCGCTGCGCGAGGATGTTGGCGGCGTCACGTCGCAAGAAAACATCTGCCGTGGTTGACGTTGGGTCGCCCCCGGCCCAAGTCAAAGGAACATCGGGCAGCGCAAGCGAGCCTGTTGCCGTCAAAAGCATCCGGGTCGAAGTATCGTCCTCATTGTAGAAACCAAACCCGCTCGAGGAATGAGTCGAACGCCAAGTTTCAACACCACTTCTGATGTAGCGAACTGGAACGCCATCATTTGCAATCTGAAGCCAAGCCGTTGCGTCAACCGCATTTGTTCCGAGCGCAGTTTTACCGCTTACGATTAGATTGTTGGTAACAGTTACCGCCGAAGCTTCAAAACCGTTATAAGCCTGAACCACTCCCGCTTCAGTTATCCCCCATCGTGTCGCGTTGTCGGTCTCATTGAAAAGAGACACCCCGCTTGAGGAATGAATCAGTCGCCTAATATCCAAACCT
>Ga0196964_10000433_pt1 | contig 26273 bp, 17 predicted proteins | sample S1_10metaG_FD_148615 | JGI IMG/M metagenome (GOLD analysis project Ga0196964, IMG submission 148615) | Soil microbial communities from Anza Borrego desert, Southern California, United States - S1_10 | ecosystem: Environmental > Terrestrial > Soil > Desert | place: USA: California | collected... | reverse complement strand
AACCTCCATAGAGAAAGATTGAGAAGAAGTTTGGATGCATTCAGGGACGCCAGGCAAGCTTGCGTTGAAATGGAAATTCTGATCATGGATAAACTGGAATGAGATTATTAATTATTAATTATTAATTACTAATTATTAACACAAAAACCCGAATAAAGAAATAATCAATAATCCCCGCCTGCCCACAACTATTTAAAATTATTGTAGGCGGGCAGGAGTAATTAATAATAAACCGAATTGGAAGTCCACCACCATATCAGTCTCTCAGCCAGCAGCCTGCAGTCTGCAGCCGCAAAAGGAATTCTAAACTCTAAACCCTAAACTCTCAACTTTCTCTATGGAGGTTCATCACCACGCACATCCTCTGACAAGCTCAGTACACCGAAAGAAATGGACCCATTATTTCTGGGAATTCTTGATGTTATTTCTGGCTGTGTTCTGCGGTTTTTTAGCAGAATACCAACTGGAGCATAAGATTGAAAAAGACCGGGCTAAAGAATATGCCATACTCCTGATGGAAGATTTGAGAAATGACTCGGCTTATGTCGGCCGTCTGGAAATGCAGCATCATTTTAAAATAAATCAGGCAGATTCGTTGTTGGAGTTGCTAGATTCCGCAAACTTTATGAACAGGAGTTACCGTTTTGTTCATCATTTCAACCATGTGGGTACGCTGATTGACTTTAAGCCGGCATTCCCGGTAAATTTTGAGCAAATGAAGAACTCCGGCTCATTGCGCTATTTACGAAATGAAAAACTGGTCGGTGAACTCTCAGCCCTGAACCGTCAACTGGAAGTGACTGCTGAGGTTTACACAGGGCATAATAATTTTATTTTGCAATACCTTACCCCGTTTTCTATCCAGCACCTGAATACGCAGCAGTATGATATTTTTTCACGGAAAGTACTGGTCCGCGATCCCGATCTGTATGACTTTGATAAAAAAGAGGCCCGTCTGCTTGCCAATAAGGTCAATCTTACAAAAACCTATGATCTTTTTTTTCTGAAATCTTTCCTGGCAGACTGCAAGGACAGGATATTGCTGACCCGTAAGATGATCCGGAAAGAATATGATCTTAATAAATTTTAGGGAAGTGCGTCATCAGATAACCCTGGGTAGGGAAGCGTGAAAAGGAAAAAATTATAAACGACAATCATGGAAGTCCGCCACCATACCAGGCTGTCAGCCAGCAGCTGCAGTCTGCAGCCGCAAAAGGAATTCTAAACTCTAAACCCTAAACTCTCAAATTTCTCTATGGAGGTTCATCACCACGCTCATCCTTCGACAAGCTCCGGACACCGCAAGAAATGGACCCACTACTTCTGGGAATTCCTAATGCTATTTCTCGCCGTGTTTTGTGGTTTTTTGGCTGAATACCAGCTGGAACATACAATTGAACACCAGCGGGAGAAGCAATACATACGCTCGCTGATCGCCGACCTGAAAAGCGATCAACAAGTTTTGGAACAACATATTATTCATGTACAGACAGGTATTTCCAGGATGGATAGCGTGATCACTATATTGAATGCTCCTTCGATGATTGTAAATAATACTGGCACGCTATACTACCTCGCAAGACTTGCGCCGCGCCTGAATCCATTAACTACTAACAACAGGACTTTTGAACAATTAAAGAACTCAGGCAATTTCAGGCTAATCCGAAATATTAACACGTCCAACAAAATTATGACCTACTATGAAAGACTCCCTTTAATACGACTGCTTGAGACAATAAATGAAACAGAATTCAATGAGTACAAAAAAATAGCTGCTAAAATATTCGACCCGGCTATTTTCAATATGATGGAAGGGAACAGCGGTGAGATCAATAGAACATTTCAAAACCCACCATTACGGAAAACAGATAATGAATTATTAAAAGAACTGTCCATTTTCTCAGTTTATTTAAATGGCACGAAAAAAGGGATACTCGGAGTTGATCAGGAACTTAAAATTGCCGGATCGGACTTAATTAAGTTTTTACAGGAAGAGTATCGCCTGGAATAAAGTTCTCATTTGATTATTTATAATTTATTTACTAATTACTAAATAAATTAATAACCCTGATTGACGCTCGGCGATAGTTATCGGGACGGACTGGAATAATCTATAATCAACAATTAAGCGGTCGAAGATTGCGGACTGCACTCAAATACAAAAGAGGCTACCGGTTAAGACAGCCTCTGTTTAGCATAGGGTACAGTTTGGATTAATAAGTTGGGGTATGTACTGTTGACCGAGTGTTAACTGCCGGCGGATTATGCACTGCAGTTTTTTTTCTAAATATGTTTTTGAAACCCCCGTATTTATCTATAAAACTCTTCCCTTTCTGATGAAGATCTTTCCGCTGCTCGGGAGTCATTCTCCTGTACTTATAAAGTCCAAACGCTGCTGCGGCAGCCAGGATCACACCAAAACCTTTTCGCATAAATGATGTTTTTTGGTTATTGAATTTTAGTTGTCTCTATAAGTAATTAAAATATCATGCCGCAATCACGGCTAAATCGTCTAAAACGGTAAAACGGTGTATTCAGGGCCGTTACTTCTGCAAACCGGGAATACTGGGGTTTTTTTACCCTGACTTATATTAACGAATCTCAAAATGTTTTGATGGTGCCATAAATTGAATGTAGATTTAAAAACATTATTCGCATCCTTCCAATATTGCTTCCGGATATTTTATAATAAACCAGCCTATTTACTTATTGAAAAAATGCATGAGCTACTCATGTAACAAAGGGTGATAAAAAAAACTGCTTTATGATGCTTTCAAATCCTATTGCGACTAAAGAGAAAATTATTTTCGGATCTTATTCTGTAAGAATATTGATCTATGCCATTTTTGTGCTGGCATTGACAAGTGTATTCCAGGAAGGCCTGGCACAGATCTCTATAACCACAACGGGAAATTATACACAGAATTTTAATGGGCTGCCTGCTACCGGAAGTGCTACATGGACCAATAATTCTACGATTCCGAATTGGTACCATGCGAGAACTGGCACAGGGAGTTTTATTGAAGTCAACGATGGTTCATCAAATGCCGGGAATTTATATAGTTATGGTACAGGGACCGATGTAGATAGGGCGCTGGGATCGCTGGGATCGGGAAATGCATCTGTCGGAAACTTGTTTTGGGGAGTAAAGTTCATTAACAACACCGGTGCAGTTTTGAATTCCATTAGTGTTGCGTATACTGGAGAACAATGGCGTAACAGTGCAGCAGCGGCTCAAACTATATCTTTTTCTTACCTGGTAGGTACCCCTACCGTAACGGGAACACTGGCTGAGTTCCAGGCTGCCGGAGTAGCAGTTCCTTTTCTCGATTTTACCAGTCCCGTCACAGGTGGCACAGCTGGCGCGCTTAATGGTAACCTCGCAGCTAACCGGCAAACGCTGACCTTCACTATCACTGGGATGAATGTGCCTAATGGAAGTGAATTTATGCTCAGGTGGTCAGATCCTGATCATACAGGCGCCGATCACGGACTTTCAATTGATGATCTTGTAATAGCATGGACAATATCGGCCTCCACTCCATCGATGGGTCCTGAAGCAGTGGTTAATAATAATAATGGAGCTACGCCAACCTCGCATTTTACACAAAGTGAAACCAGCGTGGTTGCTTTTGGAAATAATGTGATTGTTGGATTTAATGACGCTGGATCTAATGCTGGAAGCGCCAATAAATTCACCGGTTACGCTTATTCGACCGACGGCGGTGTTACGTTCACTGACGGTGGTACATTAGCTACGAACGCAGGTGGCGATGCCGGTAACCCGGTTCTTGTAAGAAATTCGTCAACAGGCAGGATCTATTTTTCAACACTTGGATTTAGCGTGACTACTATACAGATTTTTCGCTCGGATGATAATGGAGTTTCCTGGTTGCCACCTGTAAACGGAACACCAGGAGGAAACAGCGAGGATTTCGCGAAAATCGCTATTGATAATTATGCAGGCACTGGTAATGGAAATGTGTATGTAGTATCAAGGCGTTTTGGTGGCGCACAGGGTATTTATTTTTTCCGGTCCACTGATCACGGAAATGTTTTTCTTCCTAATGGAGGAACATTAATAGTAAATGCTGCAACCCCAGTTCAGGGGGCATATGTAGTTGTTGGCCCCGATCATTCAGTTTATGTATTCTGGTTGGCCGGTACGCCGACCACTGGTTCTATCATGATGCGCAGGTCGACTGATCAGGGTGTAACATTCGGGGCACCTGTAACAGTGGTTTCCGGATTAACCCCTCCGGGCATCAATGGTGACCTGGGATTAACTGGGATTCGCCAGGGAACTGCAACTCCGGCTCCTTTTCGAAGCAATTCATTTCCACGGGCTGTTGTAAACCCTGTATCGGGTCATGTCTATGTTACTTTTAATGATAATCCTGCCGGTGTCGACAAAGCCGATATATACCTGGTCACTTCAACCGATAATGGCGCGACCTGGAGCCCCCGCGTACTGGTTAATGACGACGGAACTACCACCGACCAGTGGAATCCGAATATCGCAATAACGCCGGATGGCAGTTCACTCGGAATCTTTTATTATAGCCGGGAGGAAGATCCAGCTAATAATTTATTTAAATACCGGGGAAGAACAGCCGCAATTTCAGGGGGAACTCTTAGTATACTGCCCAGTTTTCCTATCAGTACAGTTGCATCGTTTCCTGAGTTTGGCCGGGATGCAGTTGTTAACACTGTTTATATGGGTAGTTATGATGTAGCTGTAACAGCCGACGGAAAATATCATGTGACCTGGTCAGATAACCGGGATGACTATACATCAGGACCACCCAGGAAAGATCCAAACATCTACTACAGAAATATCCTGGCACTGCTGAGCGGCCCCAATATTTTGGTAGCTCCAAACCCGGTAAATTTTGGAAACGTAGAACTAACTGAAACCGGAAATGTTACGGTCACGATCACCAATATAGGAGATGCACCATTAACTGTGACTTCAATTTCGTCGCCGGGGGGAGAATTTTCTTTGACCTTACCGTCATTACCTGCCGTTATACCTTCAGCAGGAAACATAACTTTAACAGCCCATTTTTCACCAACATCAGTAGGAGTACAGAACTCCTTTTTCCAGATTACCAGCAATGCGATGAATAATCCAGTACTTACAGTGACTCTAACTGGCACAGGAATAACAAATATTGCTACCACATCTTCAACTATCATAAGCGAAAGCTGTACCCCCGCTAACAGTGCCGTGGATCCTGATGAAACAGTAACAGTTAGTCTTTGTTTGGAGAATACCGGTATAAGCAATACGAGTAACCTGGTAGCCACACTCCAGGCAACAGGTGGTGTAATCAGTACCAGTAGCCCCCAAACCTATGGCGTAGTGATAGCAGGCGGAGCTCCCGTTTGCAGGAATTTCACGTTTACAGCAAGCGGAGTGTGCGGTAATATCCTCACGGCGACTTTGCAGTTGCAGGATGGAGCTAATAACCTGGGTACAGTGACCTATACATTTATTCTTGGTGCGACCGGGTCGCCGGTAAATTACAGTACCGGCAATATCGCAGTGGCGATACCGGATAATGGCAGTGTGGATATCCCGCTGGTAATTACCGATGTTAATTCGATTGCGGACATCAATGTTAAATTCCGGCTCAACCACACATTCGATGGTGACCTTGAAATTAAATTGGTCCATCCGGATAACACAGAAGTGCTGTTGGTAAATAATCGTGGCGGCAGTGGTGATAATTTTGGCACCGGCAATAATGACTGCTCGGGTACTCCGACCGTTATCGATGACCAGGCTGTTACTGCTATTTCTGCAGGCGTCGCTCCTTTTGCAGGATCATTCAGGCCTGAAAATCCATTGAGTGTCTTAAATACTAAACCTACCAACGGTACGTGGCTACTAAGAATATCGGACCAGGCATCCCTGGATGTGGGAACTGTTGGATGCTTCCAGTTGGATATCACAGGTTATAACTGCTGTACTGCAGGTTCGGCCACAATACCACTAGTCATCAGTGAATTCAGGCTTCGAGGAACAGCAGGTGAAAACGATGAATATATCGAGATATATAACACTAACAACACACCTTATACAATTGCCTCAGTCAGCGGAACTGGTTTGGGAGTCGCTGCTTCAGACGGGTTAACCAGGGCATTTATACCGAATGGAACCGTAATACCGGCTCATGGGCATTACCTAATAACAGGTCCTGCTTATTCATTGGCCAATTATGGTGGAACAGGTGCAGCGGCAGGAAATACTTCTTATGTAACCGGTATACCGGATAATGCCGGAATCGCTTTATTCAATAATAATATCGGCGGTGCCAGTTATTCCCTCGCAAACAGAATCGATGCAGTTGGATCGTCCAGTGAAGCCGATATAATTTATAAAGAAGGAACGGGTTATGCTCCGTTGTCAGCTACAGCATTTGAATATTGTTTCAGAAGAAAGACTTATAGCGGTCCGCCTCAAGACACCCATGACAATGCTGCTGACTTTGAATATGATGAAACAACAGGAACAATAAACAACGGTAACCACCAGAGATTGGGAGCGCCGGGACCTGAGAATTTAACGAGTCCCGTTTCCAGGAGTGCTACCGTGGTTATTTCACGCCTTGACCAAACTGTGGGTTCATTGGCATCCCCGAATATGGTTGTTACGCTCACTCCGGGTCCACCCCCAAGTGCTCTTGGGACATTGGATCTGAGGTACAGAATAACCAATAATACCGGCGTGCCCATTACACGATTAAGACTTAGAATAGATTCCATCTCTACATTACCGGCAGGATCAGGAATTGCAGATCTTCGTCCAATTACTTCCTCATCACTCGTTGGTGTTGGTCCAGTTATGGATCCAGGAACCTGCGCTTCTACCACACCCCCTACATCACCCCCTTGCAGTGTTAATATAGAGGGAACAACGCTGGACCAACCCCCTGTGCAATCAATCGGTGGTGGATTTAATTCAAGTTTATCAGTGAGTACAATTTCAACAGCTAATCCACTGGCAAATGGGGCAAGTATAAATGTACGATTGGTGTTTGGCATTCAACAAACCGGGACTTTTAATATTGCTTTTACTCCGGAAATACTTCCAGGTACTGCTGTTACAGGGCCGGTTCCTGTGCCTGAAAAATTAACGGGCACTATTGCAAGTCCGTGTACACTTACTTGCCCTTCGAACATTACAGTAAACAATGATCCCAACCAATGCGGGGCCATCGTGAATTTTACACCCACAACTACAGGAAGTTGTGGTACAGTTACTGCGACGCCTGCTTCGGGATCTTTCTTTCCAGTCGGAACTACTACGGTGACGGTCACTTCATCCGCTGGTCCTACTTGTACATTTACTGTGACAGTCAATGATACTCAGGCCCCGACCGCAACTTGTCCGGCTAATATTACAGTAAGTAACGATCCCAATCAATGCGGAGCCATTGTGAATTTTACACCCACAGTAAGTGATAACTGCCCAGGTGTAACATTTAACAGTGTTCCTGCTTCTGGTTCTTTTTTCCCGATTGGAACAACGACAGTTACTTCTACGGCTACTGATGCAAATGGCAATACAGCAACTTGTACTTTCACTGTTACTGTAACTGATACGCAACCTCCTTCCATTACCTGCCCGGCTCCGGTTACAGTCAGTTGCTCCAGCAACGTTCCTGCACCAAATCCGGCATCAGTAACTGCTGCCGACAATTGTCCGGGTGTAACCGTTGCTTTTGTCAATGATGTGGTTAGCGGTCAAACATGTCCCAACAGGTTTACAATAACCAGAACATACAGGGCTACTGATCTTGCAGGAAATACAGCTACCTGTACGCAAACCATTACGGTGAATGATCAAACTGCACCCACGATCACCTGCCCTGCTCCTCTTACTGTCGGTTGCGCAAGCCAGGTACCGGTCCCGAATATCGCTTCGGTGACTGGAGTCAGCGATAATTGTGGTGGAGTAGTTACGGTTACTCACCAGGGCGATGTAATTAGCGGGCAAACTTGCCCGAACCGATACACCATTACAAGAACCTATCGTGCAACTGATGTCTGTGGCAATTTTTCAGAATGTTCTCAGATTATAACGGTCAATGACCAGACTCCACCAACCTTGACTTGTCCTGCCGCTGTAACGGTAAGTTGCGCAAGCCAGGTGCCCGCTCCGAACATTGGTTCGGTTACTGGAGTCAGTGATAACTGCGGTGGTGTCGTCACAGTTACACACCAGGGTGATGTAATAACTAACCAGACCTGTCCGAACCGCTATACGATCACAAGAACGTATCGCGCTACAGATGTGTGTGGAAATTTTGCTGAGTGCACGCAAACGATCACTGTCAATGATCAAACTCCACCCACGCTTACTTGTCCGGCAAACGTTACAGTAAGCTGCGCCAGCCAGGTGCCGGCTCCGAATATCGCTTCAGTTACTGGAGTCAGTGATAATTGCGGCGGCGTAGTTACTGTTACACACCAGGGAGATGTGATCACGAATCAAACATGTCCAAACCGTTATACAATCACGAGGACGTATCGTGCGACCGATGTGTGCGGAAACTTTGCACAATGCACGCAAACAATCATAGTCAATGATCAAACTCCACCGGTAATTACCTGTCCAAGTAATATTACGGTAAGTACGCCGATCGGGTCCTGCACAGCGGTGGTGACATATACGGTTACGGCTACCGATAACTGCGCCGGCGCGGTAACCATTGTGAGCAATCCCGCTTCGGGCAGTACATTCCAAATCGGCACAACCACGGTTACAGCAACTGCCACTGATGTATGCGGAAATACATCCTCCTGCACATTTACTGTTACAGTACTGGATGCACAAATCCCGGTGATCAGTGCACATCCGCAAACCCGCAATATCTGTACTGGAGAAGATGCCACATTTAGCATCACTGCAGCACCCGCTAACGGCCCCAACAACCTGACCTATCAATGGCAGATATGGAATGGTACAGCCTGGGTAAATGTGGCCGGCGCAACCGGCACAACGCTGAACGTGAATGATGTCAATATATCGATGAATCACACGAGCTATCGTGTTCTTGTAATAGGCCTTTGCACTACCGTTGCATCAAATCCTGCTACGCTCAATGTAATTCCGCTTCCAACAGTCAGCATCACACCATCAACACCAGCCCCCGTGGTGAGGCCCGGTGAATCCATCACCTTTACAGCTGTGGTGAACCCGTCGGGTGGCACAGTACAATGGAGCTTCAATGGAATACCGATCGCTGGAGCTACTTCTTTGGTACTTGCTAATCGCAATGTGAACCATATCGGAACACATACGGTGAATTATACGGATTTGAATGGTTGCGTGCAGTCTGCCAGCATTGAACTAATCGGTGAGCCATCAGAAAAACTGTTTGTATACCCGAGCCCGACCAGTGGAATCTTCCATGTACGTTTTAATAATACATCTGGCCAACAAGTGAGGCTGAATGTATTTGATTCGAAAGGAAGTCTCGTTTATCGCCAGGAAATAACGACAGGAGCAGTAACTTACCATGATATACGCGTGAACTTGAGTACAGCAGAAAGCGGAACCTATATCCTGGAAATAGTTGATGCAGGAGGTACCAGGATAGGTACTGGGCATGTGGTTATCCATCATTAATATTAAAAGCTTCACAATAAAAACCGTCCCGGCATGTCGGGACGGTTTTTTTGTTCAAGAAAGAAAATGACAACTTTGTATTCCAGGTTATAGCTCATCCGTCATTCAAAAAAAACCCGAATCCGAAAAGTTAATCTCAATAAAATAATTTTTATGGAACAGACTACTCTTGGTATTGGCACGCGATTGCAACACACACAATTTGGCCCGGGGGTGATCGTTGGTATCCGGTATGCCAGCTATTTAATCTCATTCATCAATCACGGCCTGAAGGAAGTTGACAAAACGGACAATCACCTGGAAGAGATCATCCCCGAAAATGTAACTGAAGAAATAGAAACTCACAGCGAAGTGGAAAGATCCTTATTGAAAATTCTCAGGTTATGGGGCGGAATCACAGAGAATGTTCCATTGGGAGATCGCTGGCAACATGGCAAAATGTTATTGCAGCCAGCCGATAAAAGCCTAAAGCCAAAAGAAATCCCCATCGAAGATTTTTTTCATAAAGTCGTCATGCTTCGTGACCGGCTCCGGGTGCTGGAACAGAACATAAACAGCAATAAAAAATTGAGCAATGAGGAAAAAGCGAATCTCCAGCAATATATCACCCGCTGTTATGGGTCATTAACCACTTTTAATGTTCTCTTTAAGAATAAAGAACATTGGTTTGTTGGGGAGAAGGGAAGTAACGAGTAGATAGTTAATCCGTCTTTCCCTGCCCGACTTCGTCAGCCAGGCGGACATTTATCCGTAAATTGGATTAAGTCCTTTTTAAACCCGACCTCAACCTCAACCTTACCCGTAACCTTATCTAAGTCTATCATCAATATGAGAGAACGTACAATCAGACTAATAATCCTAATGATCCTCTTGTTCTTCGCAGCTTTCTTATTTCGCTATTTCCGGGATTAAGAAGAATGGATTTGTTGTAAATTGATCGCATGAAGAAATTTATCCTGCTGCTGCTGGTACCTTTCCAACTCAACGCGCAGCTGTTTACTAAGGAAGAAATTGTGCGCTGGGAAAAACAAGCCAAGCAGGTTACGATCATCCGCGACAAATGGGGAATACCACATATATATGGTAAGACGGATGCCGATGCTGTATTTGGTTTGCTTTATGCGCAATGCGAGGACGATTTTAAACGTGTGGAGATGAATTATGTTGAAAAACTGGGTAGACTGGCGGAAGTGAATGGTGAAAGTAGCCTGTATGATGACCTGCTGATCAGGATGGTTCTTGACCAGTCAGCCGCGATCTCAGATTATAATCGCAGTCCTGCCTGGTTGAAAAAACTTTGCCATGCATTTGCTGATGGGGTCAATTACTATTTATATAAACACCCGGACGTTAATCCAGCATTACTGACCAAATTCCAGCCCTGGTGGCCGATGCTATGGACAGATGGGAGTATCGGTGCGATCAATACAGCTGGGATTACTGTCTCAGAATTGAAACAATTCTATTCATCAGACAGCTTGTTTACCGTTTCACAAAAAAAAGAATTTGAGTTTGAGCTCGCAGGATCCAACGGATTTGCTTTTTCCCCCTCGATCACCCAATCAGGGAATGCCATTTTATATATTAATCCGCATGTCACATTTTATTTCCGGCCCGAAGTACATATGGTTAGTGAAGAGGGATTGAATGCATATGGCGCTGTTACCTGGGGACAGTTTTTCGTTTACCAGGGCTTCAACGAACACTGCGGCTGGATGCATACCAGCAGTTCCGTAGATGCGGGCGAAGCCTATATTGAAAAACTCACGACACAAAACAATAAGTTGGGATATGTGTATGAAGGAAAATTGAGACTTGTATGGAAGGAAAAGATCACGCTGCGATATAAGACAGGAACTGGTATTCAATCAAAAGCGTTCGATGCGCTGTACACTCATCACGGACCCATTATGGCCAAACGCAATGGGCAATATCTGAGTCTTCGTGCTGATAACAGGCTGGTATCCGGGTTGATGCAGTGCTGGCTCCGGACAAAAGCGAAGAGTTTCAAAGAATTCAAAAAAATACTTGACTTGCGGGGAAATATTTCTAATAACACAGTGTATGCAGATGTGGAGGGAAATATCGCCTACTGGCATGGGAATCGTATTCCCATCAGAAATGCAAAATATGATTGGTCAAAACCCGTAGATGGAAGTATTGCTTCGACAGAATGGAAGGGGCTTCATAAAATAAATGAGACCGTGCACTTGATAAATCCTCCGAATGGTTGGCTGCAGAATTGCAACTCCACTCCATTCACGTCAGCTGGTGATAATAGCCCAAAAAGAGAAAATTATCCAACCTATATGGCACCTGATGGAGAAAATTTCAGGGGTATCAATGCCGTGAGGGTTTTAAGCGGGAGTAATCAATATACAATTGATAAAGTTATCGCGGCAGGATACGATACAAGGTTGACTGCTTTTGAAATTTTAATTCCAGCCCTGGTCAGGGCTTATGAGACCAGCAATAATAAAATAGACTATGGTTTTTTATCTGACGCAATAAACACACTAAAAAGCTGGGATTTCCGGAGTGCTGAAAATTCCGTTGCTACCACCATTGCTGTACATTATGGAGAAAAATTGCAGAGAACCATTAACGCGATCAGGGCCGGTGTACAGGGAGAAGATTTTGTTTCCCGGGTAAAAGAATTTACTAATTCAGCTAAAGGAAGTGATCAATTGAATACGTTATCTGATGTATTGGACAGTCTTAAAAGAAAATATGGGAGCTGGAAAATTGCCTGGGGTGAAATAAACCGCTATCAAAGAATATCCGGTGATATTCAAAACCATTTTGATGATAAGGCCCCAAGTCTACCAGTAGGTTATGCTGCTTCCACCTGGGGCATGCTTCCATCCTTTGTGAGCCGTATTTATTCCGGTACACAGAAAAGGTATGGATATAATGGGAACAGTTTTGTCTGTGCAGTTGAATTTGTCCGAAAGGACTCCGCTGGAGGGAAAAAAATTAAAGCAAAATCCCTGCTGACCGGTGGACAAAGCGGCAATCCGGCTTCCAAACATTTTTTTGACCAGGGAGAAATGTATACAAAGGGACAGTTCAAAGATGTGTTATTTTATAAAGAGGATGTAATAAAAAATGCCGAGAAGATTTATCATCCGGGAGAATGAAAACCAGTCTTTAGTCGTTAGTCAATAGTGAATCACAAACTGGAAACTGGGAACGCCAAACATAAACCATAAACTAACTCGATGGAAGTACACCACCACGCTCATACTCCCCGCCGAAAATGGACCCATTACTTTTGGGAATTTCTAATGTTGTTTTTAGCGGTGTTCCTGGGTTACATTGCAGAATGGCGACTGGAACATGCCATTGAACATAAGCGGGAAAAAAAATTCACCCGTATGCTGGTGCAGGATCTTGTAGCTGACACATCGGAATTAAAACGCATTGATACCTTGCGGGTAAAAAGAGAGATCTTACTGGATAGTCTGATCTTTTATCTGGGCAAGCCAGACCTGAATAAACATGCCCGCAGAATCTATGAGTTGACGGACAGAACAGATAACTATGAAAGTTTCCTGAGAAACGATCGAACGATCCAGCAGTTAAAATTTGCAGGCGGCATGCGCCTGATCCGGAAGGATACTGTTGCCGCTGGGATCATGAAGTATGATAACTTCATCATCTCTGAAGTGGATTGGAACAACCGGACCGAGGCCAACCGGATAGATAAATATAAGGAGACCAGGTATCAGTTACTGGATGCCCAGCTACTAAACAAGATCAGTAAAAACGATACCGCTGTAATTCAATATAAACTTCTTTCGGCAAGTCCGGCCCAACTGAATACTGTTACAGGAGCGGTTTTCCAGGTCAGGAGAATTTCAGAAACTTGCAGGAGCTCGGGAGATACGGCAAAACAAAAAGCGATTGATCTCATCAAACTGATCAGCGAGAGGTATCATTTGAAATAATTGGGAAAATAAAATCGTTTTGCCATGATCCTCGATGGACCCAGTGCAAGACGTGATTAATCTACCCCATAATACTAAACCCTAAACTAAATATATGGTTGACCTGGCTGCTGCAATCTCAAAATCGAGAACTTACCGCATCGACTCCATCGATCTTCTACGCGGACTCGTCATGATCATCATGGCCCTGGATCATACCCGGGATTTTTTTCATAGACCCGCGTGGACCGAAGATCCATTGAACCTGGCAACTACTACGCCCGTTCTCTATTTCACCCGGTGGATCACTCATCTCTGTGCCCCGATATTTGTTTTCCTGGCCGGTACAGGCGGCTATTTCCAACGCCTTCGGAAAAGTAAAAAAGAATTAAGTGGTTTCCTGATCTCACGAGGTCTTTGGCTGCTTATTGTAGAGATCGTCATTATCAATTTTGCTTTCACGTTTGATGTTAGTTACTCCATTATTGGTTTACAAACGATTTGGTCGATAGGCATCAGCATGATCATACTGGGTCTTGTGATTTGGTTACCATTTAATGTGATTTTGATGCTGGGTATCATCATAGTCCTTGGACATAATGCGCTTGATTACTATGAAAAAACGTTTAAATCGCAGCCCGACTGGTGGTACAGCCTTATTCACCAACCTGGATTTTACAAACTCTGGGATGGTCATAACCTACTTATTTTATATCCTTTCCTTTCCTGGACCGGGTTGATGATGCTTGGATATTGCTTTGGAAAATTGTTTCTTTTTTATGAGGGAAAGCAAAGAAGGAGAATGTTACTGTCGCTTGGGTTGGGAGTACTGACGATCTTTGTTGTACTGAGGTATACAAATGCATATGGTAATCCGCAAGATTGGATCGAACAACAGACTTGGCTCAATACAGTCCTGGCTTTTTTGAATGTCCAAAAATACCCACCTTCCTTGTTATTTATGTGTGCAACGATCGGGATCGGACTGATCATCTTGGCTTTCGTCGATAAAGCCAGGGGCTGGCTGGCCCGTTTTATCATTGTATTCGGGCGGGTGCCTTTCTTCTATTATGTCCTGCATTTCTTTCTTATTCATTTATTATCAGCTGTTTTTTTCCTGGTACGTGGTCATAGCATTGCGGAAGGACTCAACCCACCGTCCGGTGGATTCCCCTTGCCAAAGTTTACCGCGCCTGGTGAAGGCACATCTCTTTTTTGGGTGTACGTCATATGGGTCTGCATTATTCTATCACTTTACCCGCTTTGCAAGTGGTTCAGCGATTACAAGCAGAAGCATAGGGATAAGAAATGGTTGAGTTATTTATAAAGGACTAGTTGGTAGTGAGTCGTAAGTTGGTTTTTACAGTTCATTAGGAATTCCTTTTGTAGCATTCAGTAACTTGTGAGGATGAAATTTTCATTTCTTTTTCTACTGGCACCAATATTTCTCAGTGCCCAGACATATGAGTTTGATATACTCATTCGAAATGGCAAGATCATTGATGGTACGGGCAACAATTGGTACTACGGAGATATCGCGATAAAGAATGGAAAGATAGGACTCGTTGGCCGAGATGTGAACCGAACCGCCTACCATACTATTGATGCAACAGGTTTAGTAGTAGCACCTGGTTTTATTGATGTACATACTCACCTCGAAGGAGATGAAGCAAAAGATCCTAATGCAACGAATTTTATTATGGATGGAGTGACTACCTGTGTCACTGGTAATTGCGGCTCATCTAATACTGATGTAGCTGGATATCTAAAATGGATCGATTCACTGAGGTTATCTATTAATGTCGCAACCCTTGTCGGGCACAATGATATTCGGAAAGCTGTACTTGGCAGGGCTAACCGCGATGCTACCGCTGACGAAATGGAAAAAATGAAAGAATTGGTTGAACGGGCGATGAAGGGTGGAGCGGTCGGGCTTTCCACCGGGTTGCAATACATCCCGGGCGTTTATACTAAAACTTCTGAAATTGTGGAACTGGCGAAAATTGCAGCGAATTATAAAGGAGTTTATGCTACTCACATGAGAAATGAAGGTGACAGCATCGCGTATTCGATCCATGAATCGCTGATCATCGGTAAGGAGGCGAATATACCTGTCCAGATTTCACACTTCAAATGCAGCGGGCAAAATAATTGGGGCCGTAGCAAAGAAACGATAGGTATGATACAAGCCGCACGGAATGAAGGTGTCGAGGTCACGATCGATCAATATCCTTATACCGCTGCCAGCACATCGCTCAGCATTCTGATCCCCGAGACCATTCTTGCTGACGGACGGGATTCCATCCGGGCAAGATTGCAAAAACCTGAAACCAGGAAGTATGTGATCAATTCTTTGCTAGCAATCCTGAAGAGACGAAAACTGAAACATTTTGGATATGCCGTTGTGGCCAATTATCCACCTGATACAACATATAATGGTAAAAGCATTGAACAGATCAACCGAATGAAAGGAAGAAGGCATAAGGCGAAACTCGAAGCAGAAACGATCATTGAGCTAGTGGAAACCTATGACCCAAGTGCCGTATTTCATGGAATGAGTGAGGACGATGTGAAACGGATCATGCAATACCCGTTTAACATGTTTGCCAGTGATGCGACGATCCGGGTGCTGGGTGCTGGTATGCCGCATCCGAGAGGATATGGCACTAATGCCCGTGTTTTGTCAAAATATGTTCGGGAAGAAAAGGTGATATCGCTTGAAGAGGCAATCCGTAGAATGACATCCCTGCCTGCTCAAAAATTTCAATTACATGACCGGGGATTGCTGAAACCAGGTTTCGCTGCGGATATCGTGATCTTCGATGAAAATTCAGTGAAAGATCTGTCAACTTATGAGAGACCGCATGCTTATTCAACGGGTTTTAAGTATGTGATCGTTAACGGCTACCTCACAGTGGAAAATGGCAGACACCTGGGCACAAGAAAAGGTGAGCCGCTCTATGGTCCCGGAGTGGAATTTTAATCATCGGAAATTTTATATTTGGATAACAGCAGGCTTGTAGCTTTGATAACGCTTAATTCCTATTATTATGAACCCAATACTCCAGGGAGCAATCATCGGCGCCATTGGTGGATTAGTAGGTGTGCTGGTCATTAATACCTCCAAAAAGAATAAATTCAGCAACATTCGTAAGAGTGTCACCGATCCAAACGTGGAATATATGGGAGATTTCCATATGGCATCGGCTAACCGTTGGGGCAAATCCATGAAATTCTTTGATTCTTTTGGAGCTTTGTATCTCATCGGGAATATGCTCTATTTTAAAAGTTCAGTAAACGCAACGCCCTGGGTATTTAACTTAAAAGAAAGCACAATTCAACAGGAACCCAACTGGAGAATGTTGAAATGGTTTTCCATCACCACACCAGTAGGTGAAAAATATTACTTCAATTCCTATAAAATGGGCGCGATGAAGAATAACAGCGATGAAACCTACCGGGCCATGGAAATCTTTCAAAAGAAAAAGGCTTCGGCCTGATCATATTAAATAAAAAACGTTGCCATCCCCTCGGTCTTGAGAGGATTTTTATTTCAGTTCGTGGATTTGTCTTACCTTTTTAAAGAACTAAAACGAGGGTTTATGAAAAAGCAATTCTGCCTGCTGCTATTCTCTACCACCTTTGCCTTCACAACGATCGGACAGATAAATCCTACTTATAAAGTAGCGGGAACGATCTCATCGAATACTGAAAATGTGAATAAAGAAGCTGACCCTGTATTCGCCAGTATGTCCATGATTCCCGAGGCAATGAAAAAAAGTGCACAGGGGGTTTCAGAAGCTGTTTCGGGGATCGCGAATGGTATGGCGATCGTTACGAAGATGGTGGATAAAATGATCCAGCGGGAATATAGTTTTTCACTTTTATCCTCGCATAAGTACATGGTGAACGACTGTCTGGGGATCAAAGCAAGCTCTGGCCAGTTTGACCTCAGGTTTGCCAACCCCGAGATCAAGGTGAATGCAGATGGAAAAATTTCTATTAAACTGGAAATTGATAAGATCAAATTCAGTGCTCTAAAAGTTCGGTCGAAGCCACGGGCGCCCGATTTTTCAGACCCTAATCCATGTCATTTCTCCGGTAAATTTGAAATAGGTGGTGAAGCGACTGACGTAAGTGTAAAATTAACTCTCGACCTGGTGACTACAGCTATGACCGGAGCTACTACCGGATATTGCTATTTTGCTTTCGACGAACCAGTCAAAATCACCTGGAAGATTGGCGGGTTCAATCTAAAGCCTGTGCCAAATGCCCTGGATAATGTAGCCAAGGAAATGGTAGAGGATGCGCTGAACAATGGGATGACCGATCTTATTTATAATCGGTTTATCCAGGTATCGAAAGAGATCATCCCGGAATTCTATTCAGCCTGCCAATCGGTTTACAATAATGCGAAAGGCCTAGACAATACGATGTCGAATACTTCAGGAACTGAAAAATGGACTTCCAAAACAGTCAATGGGCTGGCAAAAAACTCAGGCAGGCTAAATCTTGTTTTTCCAAAGGATGTTGAATGGGACGTTGATATTTATACAACAGCAAACAAGTTCGTCGTCAATCGGAGCTCGGTGAACAAGCTTGTTTCATATCCCCTGGCAGCCGGTAAGTACAATCTTAAGTTAAATACTGTCAAAGTCGATAACCTGCTTATCGAGGCCGGAAAAGAAACCCGCATTAAAGCAGGAATATTGAATATAACGATTGCAGGTCCCTGGGAACTGCGCACGGAAGATGATAAGTTTTTAACCTCGGGCAACAAACCCAAAAAACTGGCTTTGCCGGTTGGGCGTTATGTATTGAAGGAGGGAAAAGATTTACGCTTAATTGAAATGACAGATCAGCAGGAACAATTGATAGCTGAACAGGAACATCTGCTGGAAAAATGGACCATCACTCCCGGTGGTTCAGGTGGGATCCTGGGATCTCTCGGTTTTAATTTTCCTGATGGTGCAAAATGGGATATGGCCATTTTCCAACTACCCGAACGAGAATATATCAGGGCTGTTTCCGAGGGAGAAAAAAGGGAAGACCTGGAACTGAATGCCGGCAAGTTTGAGCTCGTTTTAAATAATGTACCGGTTAAAGAAGTCCCCATTGAAGGTGGTAGCCGCACCGAACTAAAGTGGGGAGTGCTTCAGGTAAACAGCAATTCCAGCTATACGATCTGGGATGCTACAGGAAAAAATCATTTCAAGACAGAAAACAGCGGTTCAAGGCTGGTATTGCCAGTGGGAAAATACATTATTAAAATAGGTGGAGCGAATGTGAAGATCGAGGTGAAGGCTGGGGAGACTGTAGAGTTATAAATAAAGCGAGATTTAAATTTTTTTTCGATCAGCATTACCTACATCAACCTTAAATACTTTGCGGCCCCGTTAATCAGAGTACCAGGAACAGTAGTTGGTAGTTTTAGCATCATTCAGTGGTCATCAAGGCTCCGCTGCCTATAAGGATAGATTGTAAGATGAGAGAACTTCATACCTTTTAGAAGAAATTTACTCATCTCATTCTCTTGGTGTTTCGATAATTGTTTATTTATTAAAAATTGTTATGAAAAGTAATTTCTCCTTCCTTACCGTTTGCGTTCTTCTTGCCTCTATCATAAATGCGCAGGATACAGCCACGTGTGAAGGCAAGCCAAGAGGCTCGGTTTGGGCCGCAACTTGTTGCAAATGCAAAGACAATTGTGTGTTGATCGCTTCAAAACCCCGGATGCCCGGAGATTGCAGGGAATGTAACCTTCTTTGCGTTGAGTGTCGGGAGGCGATGGGCGATCTTAATCAGGAATTGGAAAAGTTGAAACAAAAAAACCGCGCCCTCTATAAAGCATATCAAGTTATAGAAGATGATTTAAATGAGTCCAATAAAAAATTTTATGACGCTGCTACAAGAATAACCGGAATGAAGGATGACCCGGAAGGATGGAATTTGGATGGTTTATTTGGTTCTGGTTCATTTTTAAATTTTTCGACATCCTTACTCGGTTTCGCTTCAAATTTTACTGGTACAGGAAAAACTACAAAACTTATTGACAAGAAATGGTTTTCTACGGGAGGAACAATTGTCAGTAATGGTGCTGGAATTTATCAAACGGCTTCAGGCAGGAGTGACTATAATTCTAATGCTGGTATAGCTGATGAAGTTGCAAATTGGACTGGTGCATCGACTGATTTCCTAACTTCAGATTTTTGGAAATGGCTTAATGAGACATTAAAAACGATGGATGAAATCGGAGTTACATCAATGATTGAGGATTTTTTTAATTTCAAGCGTTTTGCCGTTGATCAATCCCCGATATATAAATTAACGCCGGCAGACATACAGGGCTTGGGAAACATTGCTCTTTTATCTGACATTTGGAGCTTGGGTCGTTCATTTTATATTCTTATTAATGATATCACAGACCTTTTGAGTGCGTACTACCTTGCTATCGATGCTGAAAAAGAACTACAAAAAATCCAGGACGATATTCTTTATAATAATTTTCTTATCGCCTGCATAAAGGAGACACAGGATTTCCTGAATAAGGGTGGATCTACGTTAAACCGGCCTGGAAATACAGTTTTTGGGAAATTAGGTATTTCATTAATTGCCCCCTCTATAATATCCTTTAACACTAATTGTGTGAGGTGCTTTTCTAAAAACGATTTTGTCAAAAGGAACTACATGGTTGATGAACCCAAGATAAAATCTGCAATTTCTACGCTAAACCAACTAATAAATATAGAAAAGCAGAATGAGACCATTTTTGCAAAAAAAATATTTCCTGCTTTTTATCCATGGATCACAGGAAAGTGGAAAAAGCAGGAACCGGCTGTCCTAATTCAAATTCTTAAAAAAGGCAAAACGGGGTTCCAGGAATTGATCAAAAATTGCGAAAAGATGGTAAGCCTGCATGAATCAGTCAAGAATTTATTGAGATATGCTGTAATTTTTGAGAAAGGAATCAACGATGGAACAGGCAGTACCTTGAATTCTCCTTTGTCTGAATATGAGGACGGTAGCTTTTATATTACCGGCCATAAACCCGATTCTGCTGTAATGAATTCGGAAATTTGGTCGTCCTTCAACAATAAAAAAATACCGGCAGGGAAAGGGAGATTAAATCTGGTGTTACCTGCCAATGTAGACTGGACGGTGGATATATATACAGCGGAAAATAAATTTTACATAAACAGGAGTTCGTACAGCAAGCACGGTTCATATGACCTTCCCGCCGGAAATTACTATTTCAAATTTAATTCAATACCCATCGACAATGTCAGCATCGAAAAAGGACATGAAATAAAATTTAAACTTGGAATACTGAATATTATGACACCTGGTAACTGGGAAATATATGATGAAGAGAAAAAGAAATACTATACATCAGGCAATAAGCCAAAAAAAATGGCACTTCCCATGGGAACATATCAATTGGTCTTCGATAGTAAAATATACAGGATTCGGATCAAGGAGGGTGTAGTGCTGAAATTTAATTTAAAAAAATCTTTCGGGATGGAAGAATAAGAAAGAGATTAAAGATTTTGCCGTGTAATGGGATTAAACTTCAACAAGTCTGGCTTGAAAGTTCAGGGAGAAAATGAGATAAAAATATATAGTTCGCTGGAACATCATTTCAACTTCAGGAAACTTCCTGTATTTTTTAATAGTGAATTAATTTCCTTATGGTTTCCTCCATTCTCGCCTTCGCCAGGAAATTATTTTCCAGTTCAATAGAAAACGGTACCGGCGTATCCAAACTACCGCACCGAATCACCGGGGCATCCAATATGTCAAAACAATATTCAGCGATCCAGGCCGAGATCTCACCGCCAATACCTCCGGTTAGTGTGTCCTCATGTAATACCAGTACCCGACCTGTTCGTTGTACGGCTTCACGAATTGCCATATAGTCCAGAGGTAATAATGTTCGCAGATCAAGTATATCAATCGAGATCTCAGGATGTTCGGCTGCATAATCTTCCGCCCAAAGAACTCCTGCCCCATAGGTAATGATCGAAACTTCTTCTCCGCCTCTCACATGCCTGGCCTTACCAATTTCTATTTCATAATATTCTTCTGGCACCGATCCGCTGACAGAACGATAAAGTGCCTTATGCTCAAAATACATTACAGGATTGGGATCGTTGATAGCCGCGATCAATAACCCTTTTGCATCGATTGGTGTAGAAGGATAAACAACTTTTAAACCGGGGGTGTGTACAAACCAGGCTTCGTTGCTTTGCGAATGAAAAGGACCAGCTCCCACTCCGGCTCCTGTCGGCATCCTTATTACTACGTCTGCATTTTGCCCCCAGCGATAATGGACCTTTGCCAGGTTGTTCACGATCTGGTTAAAGCCGCAGGTCACAAAATCAGCAAACTGCATTTCAACCATGCTCTTAAATCCTTCCAATGATAACCCCAGCGCGGCACCTACGATCGCGCTTTCACATAAAGGAGTATTTCTCACTCTTTCTTTTCCAAATTCCTGCACAAACCCTTCCGTGATCTTGAATGCGCCACCATATTCCGCGATATCCTGACCCATCAAAATGAGATTCTGGTGAGCAATCATGCTTTGGTGTAATCCTTGTTTTATTGCATCAATGAATCTGAGGTCGGATGTCCCAAGTCCGAAATTGGAAAAAGAATTTGAATTATCTAATATTCTGACCTCTGGCTTCAGGTTTCTGGTTTCAGCATATACATCACCAATTTCTTCTTCCACATCTGGTTCCACATTTGCTGCCGAAAATCCTTTCTGCAACTCCACCTCAATCTTCTCCTTAAACTCATTTCTTATTTCCGCCACTTTCATCTCGTTGATGATCCCATTAGCGATCAACCATCGCTCGTAATTCTTGATCGGGTCCTTTTGTTCCCAGAGGCGGAACAGGTCTTGCGGAACATACTTGGTCCCACTGGCTTCTTCATGTCCACGCATCCTGAATGTCATACATTCGATCAAGTATGGTTTTTGATTGCGGATACAATATTCACGCACACCTTTTACTGTGTCGTAAACGGCGAGAATATTATTCCCATCGATCTGCACACCTTCCAATCCATAACCTTTGGCTTTATCAACAAGACTGATACAACGGTATTGTTCTGATATTGGCGTACTTAATCCGTATCCATTGTTTTCGATAATGAAGATCACGGGTAGGTCCCAGACCGCTGCCACATTCAATGCCTCGTGAAAATCCCCTTCGCTGGTTCCTCCTTCTCCCGTAAAGGTCAGCGAAACCTTATGCTGTTTTTTAAGTTTATAGGCTAATGCCACACCATCGGCAATGGAAAGCTGGGGTCCCAAATGCGAGATCATTCCGCAGATATGATGATCGCGGCTGCCGAAATGAAAACTTCTCTCTCTTCCTTTACTATATCCTTCCTTATTTCCCTGCCATTGGGCAAATAATTTATGGAGCGGCATACCCCGGCATGTAAAAACACCGAGATTCCGATGCAATGGCATAATCCATTCCTCTGATTGAAGCGCCAGCGTAGCTCCTACCGCTATCGCCTCCTGCCCGATCCCGCTAAACCATTTTGAGATTCTTCCCTGCCGTAGCAATACCAGCATTTTGTCCTCTATCATTCTCGGCCACAATAGCTTCCTGTAAAATTCGAAAAGCTGTTTATCGGTAAGATCCTTCCTGTCAAAATTCATGTAGACCGTTATGCGGTAAAATTAGCTGATGTCTATTAAGCCGCTATAAAATTGTTAAACCGCAAAAATAGCCAGATACTATATATGCAAAAATGTAGTTTTAAGCATCCCAACGAAAATTCACCTTTATGCATTTATCATCTAAACCAATTGCAGCCCTTGCCTGCTTGTTGAGTCTGCCTTATACCACGCTGATAAAATCTCCGGAACCGCTCAAACAACCCGTTAAGAACTCCAGCTCACAAAAGATCCAGGCGGCCATCCTCCTCGACGTAAGTAATAGTATGGATGGGTTGATCGAGCAAGCTAAGGCCCAGTTATGGAATATGGTGAGCGTGATGGGAAAGGTGAAATGCAATGATAATTATCCACCTTCCATTGAAATAGCCTTGTATGAATATGGCCGGAGCAATAACGACGAAAAACAGGGATATATAAAACAGATCAGTGCGTTCACCACCGATCTTGACCAGTTATCCAGGAACCTGTTCAGTTTAACTACCTATGGTGGCGACGAATTCTGCGGGCATGTGATCCATACTTCACTAAATGAATTGAAATGGGATGCTGACTCTTCTACCTACAAAGTGATCTTTATTGCCGGTAATGAGGACTTCCTGCAGGGAAATGTATTATGGACCACGGCCTGTGCAGAAGCCAGGAAAAAGAATGTCGTCGTTAATACCATTTACTGCGGTGACAGGATGCAGGGGATCAGGGAACATTGGAATTTGAATTCAGAATGCGGTAATGGAAGTTTTACCAATATCAACCAGGATGCGAAAATGGAAGAGATCCCGACCCCATACGATACGACGCTCATCGTATTGAATACTAAGCTCAATGCCACGTATATCGGGTATGGACAGGCGCGGGACGAAAAAATCGCGATGCAAGCAGAAATGGACAGGTCCAATATGCTTGCAGGCAAAGCTGCCGGTCTAAAAAGAATTGCTGTTAAAGGGCAGGCCAACCTTTATAATAATGCAGGCTGGGACCTGGTGGATGCAGTGAGAGCAGATAGTACATTGATCAAAAAGATCGATTATAAAGAGCTGCCGGCAAACTTAAAAGATAAATCCCGGGCGCAGTTACAACTATTTGTTACTGAAAAATCTGTTGAAAGAATCGAGATACAAAAAGAGATAGCCCGGGTAAGCGTTCAGCGTGATGCATACATAGTTGAAGAGAAAAAAAATAGGGCTGGTAACAAAGAATCTACACTCGAAACTGAAATTGAAAAGATCATCCGGGAGCAAGTGAAGCGATATAACATGCAAGTGCAATGAAATGATATTTATGATTAGTAAAAGGCGGTCATAAGACCGCCTTTCGATTTAATAGGTCGAATTGACACCTAATTGAAGGGTACAATACAATTAAAATCGGGGAAAAACACATGTTTAATACCAAAGACAGATTTTAATTTTTTAATGAACAGGTATTGTGATCCTCTATGTCCTGATGGGATATATCATTGGTACAATCGTGCAATCGGCGATGAACAAATGCTTCGCTGTGCTGAGAACTACCACTGAAAAGATCTGTGAAATATTCAGCTATACACTAATTCCAAATCACTTTCACTTTGTAATAAAAACAAAATCAAAAGAAGAATGCAGTAAAACCCCGAAAGCCATGGCTTATGCAAAAGTCCGCTTATTGGCAATGGACGTCATTGCATGATTACGTTGCTAAAAACAGCTCGGTAGTTGCCCTGAACGACGTAATAAACCGATTCGGTTCAATTGATAATTTTCGCAGCTGGCGCGAAAGAATGGTGGAAGCGCTGCCGGAGTATGATTTTTTAGATAAGTGTGACCCGTCGTCACGCAACTATAAGGTTTTGAAAACCTTATAGGTTTAACGGCCCCTATACGACAACCAGTTCATAAAACTCCTCCGGCTGAAGGTATTTATTAGCCAGTCCCTGTAATTCTTCCGCCGAGATCGTTTTGATGGTATTGATCGATTTAGTGAAATAATTCTCGTCCAATCCATTTAGGATAATGTTCTTCCACCTGGCTATTATCTGGAAAGGACCATCCAGATCGCCCAACAATCCCCCCATCATATAATTTCTCACCAATAACAGCTCCTCATTACCAACAGGCTCCTCCCGTAATCTTTTCATTTCTTTATACACTTCCTGGATCGCAGGCTCACAAACCTCTTTCCCCGCTTCGGTACTGATCGACCAGGCCGAAAGCTGGATATGATTCTGCAGGTAACTGTGTATCCCGTAAGTATACCCTTTATCCTCCCGGATATTACTCATTAACCTGGAACCGAAAAATCCACCCAGCAGGGTATTCAAAACCTGCGCTTTCAAAAAATCAGGATGATGGCGGTTGGGAAAAAGCCTGGCAATCCGTATGGCGCCCTGCAAACCATTTGGATCATTGATTACGCGGTATTTCTTTTCACCGGTTGATGCTGGTTCCTGTTTGGGAACCTCTACGGGTGCATTGGAAAGATCTCCGAATTGCTCATTCAGCAGTTTTTCCAGGTCAAGGGGCAATTTGCCCGCGGCAAACAAAATGAATTTCCCTTGTTGATAGTATTGCTGGTAAAAAGCATTCAATTGCTCGCGATCCAGGGCATCAAAGGCTTCCTCTGTGCTGTAGCGACCATACGGATGCTGATCTCCGTATAGATAAGTATCGATCAACCGGCCCGCTACATAATCACTTTTTTGCAGGTTTACTTTCAGCCGCTGCTTCATGTTTTGCCGGTAAATATCAAACTCATGTTGCGGTAGGATCGACTCCGTGATCAACTCTCTAACAAGAGGCAGCAATTCTTTCAGATGTTTTGTCAGGCAATGCAGGGTAATAGTGGCGGTCTCGTTGAAACAACTACGGTTCAAATATGAACCATAATATTCAAAATGTTCATTGATCTCGAAAGCTGTTTTTTTCTTCGTGCCATTACGCAGCAGGAAATTTGCAGAAGCGGCCACCAGGTTTTGTTCTTCAAAACAATTTCCTGCAAAAAAAACCCATTCGATCATCATCACTTCCTC
>Ga0196964_10000432_pt1 | contig 26328 bp, 22 predicted proteins | sample S1_10metaG_FD_148615 | JGI IMG/M metagenome (GOLD analysis project Ga0196964, IMG submission 148615) | Soil microbial communities from Anza Borrego desert, Southern California, United States - S1_10 | ecosystem: Environmental > Terrestrial > Soil > Desert | place: USA: California | collected... | reverse complement strand
GCGTTGTTCGCGATCATCGTGGGATTCCTGGCGATGGTGTTGTAAACACTTATCTGCATCCGAAGCAAAGGGCGGAGGATGCAGTTTCTTATCAAAAATTTGAAAGATAATATAAACATTGTTACCCAGAGCTTGTCGAAGGGTGGTAATTGATAATTTTAGTTTATGCATCCATTATTGAAACCTGAATTCGGATTATTGATCTGGACGCTGCTTGCGTTCCTGATCGTATTTTTTATTCTTAAAAGATTTGCCTGGCCGGCTATCATTAAGGGATTAAAGGACCGCCAGAAAACCATCGCCGATTCACTGGCTACTGCGGAAAGGATCAAAGCGGAAATGATGGAAATGAAAAGCGAAAATGAAGCTTTGCTGGCAAAAGCAAGAGAGGAAAGGGCGCAAATGCTGAAAGAAGCCAGGGAAACAAAAGAAAAAATAATCAACGAAGCCAAGGAACAGGCCAAAACAGAAGCCAATAAGATCATTGTGGCAGCGCAGGCGGCTATTGAGACACAGAAAATGGCTGCCATCACCGAAGTAAAGAACCAGATAGGTAAACTCGTGATAGAAGTGAGTGAAAAAGTATTGAGAAGAGAATTAAACGATAAAAAAGATCAGGAACAACATATTAAGAGCCTGGTGGAGGAAGTGAAACTAAATTAAAGCACAAGGTACGAGGCACAGGATCGTGGTTTAAAATGACCTTGTATCTTGATCCTTGTACCTTGAAAACTTTCAGATATGTCTAATCCACGACTCGCATCACGGTATGCAAAATCACTGCTCGATCTTTCGATCGAGAGAAATGAACTGGATGAAGTGTTTGCGGATATGCAATGGCTGCAGCGCGTTTGTAAGAGCAACCCGGATTTTGTGAATGTGCTGAAAAGCCCCGTGATCAAATCAGATAACAAGGCAAAGATTTTGGAAGCGGTGGTAAAAGAGCGGATCAGCGCGCTGACGATGACATTCATTTTACTGCTCATTAGGAAGACCCGCGAAAGTAACCTGCCAGAGGTGATCAATTCTTTCATCACTCAGTACAAGGTGCATAAACAGATCTATCCGGTTCAGCTAACCACCGCTACGGAATTGAGCGAAGACCTGAAAAATGCGATCATACGGCAAATCCAGGCCACATCGAAAATGAAGAGCATAGAATTGGAAACTTCGGTGAATAAAGACCTGATCGGGGGATTTGTATTAAAAGCGGGCGATAAACTTATCGACGCCAGCATAGCGTATGACCTGAAAGAGATTGCCAGGCAATTTGAAAACAATGATTTCATTTATAAAATCAGATAAATAAAGCGAATATGCCAGATATCAAGCCAGATGAAATATCAGCAATTCTTCGGCAGCAGTTGAGCAATTTCAATGCGGGTGCTGATCTCGAGGAGGTGGGAACCGTTCTACAGGTGGGAGATGGAATTGCCCGCGTCTACGGGTTGGGGAATGTCCGTTATGGAGAGCTCGTTGAATTTGAAAATGGAGTAAGAGCGATCGCATTGAACCTGGAAGAAGATAATGTGGGTGCCGTATTGATGGGGGAGACTGCGGGGATACAGGAGGGAAGTAAAGTTCGCCGCACGGGCCAGATCGCGTCTATTAAAGTGGGAGAAGGAATGGTTAGCCGCGTTGTTAATACACTGGGCGAGCCCATCGATGGAAAAGGACCAATAACCGGTGAACGTTTCGAAATGCCATTGGAAAGAAAAGCGCCCGGCGTTATTTTTCGGGAACCGGTGAAAGAACCTTTGCAGACAGGTATCAAAGCCATTGATGCAATGATCCCGATCGGCAGAGGTCAGCGGGAATTAGTGATCGGGGATCGCCAAACCGGTAAGACAGCGATCTGTATTGATACGATCATCAATCAAAAAGAATTTTACCAGGCCGGGAAGCCGGTATATTGTATATATGTCGCGATTGGCCAAAAAGCATCCACGATCGCAAACGTGATGAAGACCCTGCAGGATGCTGGCGCCATGGAATATACGATTATCGTTGCGGCTTCCGCTTCTGATCCGGCGCCTTTGCAATTCTATGCTCCTTTCGCAGGCGCAGCTATTGGTGAATTTTTCCGGGACACGGGTCGCCCGGCCCTGATCATTTATGATGATCTTTCCAAGCAGGCAGTAGCTTATCGCGAAGTATCGCTCTTGCTCAGACGTCCTCCGGGTCGCGAAGCGTATCCGGGTGATGTATTCTATTTACACAGTCGTTTGCTTGAGAGGGCAGCCAAGATTATTACTGATGATAAAGTAGCTAGGAATATGAATGATGTTCCTCCAACGATAAAACATCTGGTAAAGGGAGGTGGATCGTTGACAGCGTTACCCATCATCGAAACGCAGGCTGGTGACGTATCTGCTTATATTCCGACAAACGTGATCTCTATTACTGACGGCCAGATCTTTCTTGAGACAAACCTGTTCAATGCCGGGATCCGCCCAGCCATCAATGTAGGTATTTCAGTGAGCCGTGTAGGGGGTAATGCGCAGATCAAATCCATGAAGAAAGTAGCCGGTACCCTGAAACTGGACCAAGCCTTGTATCGGGAAATGGAGGCCTTCTCAAAATTTGGCGGAGATCTGGATCCGGCTACTAAGAACGTACTGGATAAAGGAGCGAGAAACGTGGAGATCCTGAAACAGCTTCAATACTCGCCATTCCCGGTAGAAAAACAAGTTGCCATTATTTACCTGGGAACAAATGGACTGATCCGGGATGTGCCTGTAAGACGCGTAAAAGAGTTTGAGGACCATTTCCTGATGGAAATGGAAAATAAACTTCCGGAGGTTATGGCAGAATTCAAAAAAGGGAATCTGCCTGAAGAGGGGATTCGAAAGATGGTTGACCTTGCAAATACCCTCATTCCCCAATACAAAGTATAAATTCAAATACTAACTAGTATGTATAAGCGAACTTCAACCAGTTCGCTTTTTATTTACCAGGATCATTATTTCTGGAGAGTAAGTGAAAACTCTTGAAATAATATATACCAACCCATTGAATGCACACGTAGAATTTGGAAAAGCGGAAGCTATCGACTGATCTTTTTACAATTTCTCAGTCGTAAATCTACCCATGCTTCGCATACTGTGATATTGATTCTCAATAGTCATCGTAAAAACACTACAGGATTTACGGAAAATCTTGCGAAAAAATTCGTGAAAAGCTTGCAAGTAAAAAACCTGCGTATTATGTTTGTTCTCGAATCGAAGATACCCTAAGAAAACAACGTAATCCGACCATGAAAAAAACTTCACACATTAAGGGACTTTACCTCCCGGTTTTCCAGTCGGTTTCATTGTTCGCTAAGGATTCTTCGAAATAAGTATCCTAAGATTAACTCAACAATTAATCTTAACCCAAATTGAAAACAATGAAAACGATCTTTACTTTCATCGCAGTGGTAACCCTCAGTGTCCTGGGCGTTAATAAAGCAAACTCCCAGAATTGTGGTAATTCATATGCATCGGCTGGAACACCGGTCGGCCTAACCATGGACGGGAACATGTCTGACTGGACAGGGTATCTTGCACAGGTAGGTAATAATGCTTACGACAACACCCTCGGTATTGACCTCGACGCTCCGATAGCTGATGCCGGGAGAGATCTGGTAAGATTTGCTTTCACTGAAGATGCTCAAAATCTTTACATTTTTCTTGAAAGAGCCGGGTCGACTGCCAATTCTGTGGATATCGTATTCTATATCGATATCAATAATAATGACCTGATGGAATCCAGGGAGCCGGTATATCACATTAACTGGGGCGGTTCAAATGGGAATGTATCCATTGCAGTAAAAGATTATAATCCTTCACTGTTGGGAAATCTTGTAAATACACTTTCGCTTAACCTCGATGGAACTATGCTCATGGGAACACTGAGCCATCGTGGTAATTCTGGGCCGGGTAGCAGCCAGGGCAGAGGGTCAAACGACGGAAGAGCTATTGAGATCAAAATACCGTTTACCCAGATCACTCGCCAGAATAGTTCCGGCAACGTGATAGATCAATTGGCTTATGGCGAGGATTTCAAATTCCACGTATCTACCATTAACGGAAGCATTGGGAGTATTCCCGGCGCAAATTCTATTAATGATAATTTCGGAAGTTGTATGAATGGACCAGACGCAGTTTTGCCAGTAAAATTGAGTGCTTTCAACGCTACATTAAATACAATTTCTAATAAAGTTGATCTGAAATGGATCACCTCTTTTGAAACCAACCTCAGCCATTTCGTGATCGAAAAGAGTAACGATGGACAGAACTTTTCTGATGCAGGCACTGTGTTCGCTTATGGAAATACATCTGAAGCCAGTAATTATAGTTTCACAGATAACCTGGGTACTCAAAGGTCTGGCGTAGTATACTACCGCTTGCGTTCGGTTGACCAGGATGGTAGTACTGGTTATTCCGCCATCCGTGCGATCAGGCTCGATAAAAATGCAGAGAATACAGTCACCATTCTCACCTATCCTAACCCGGTAGCCAGTGAATTGAAAGTAACCATCCCGGCCGGCTGGCAGAATAAGCGGGTGATGTATGAACTGTTCCAGGTGAATGGTCAGTCTGCAAAGAAGTTCGAAACGGCAAGCAGCAGCCAAACTGAGACAATCAATCTGGTCAACCTGCAACCCGGTATGTACTTTGTACGGGTAAGCTGTGAAGGCCAGGTTGCTCAGCAGAAGATTATCAAGAATTAAAATCAGTTTTTAATAAGGGTTCAGCCGTTCCGACCAGTCGGGACGGTTTTTTTCTTTAAATAAATTTGGTTTACATCATAAACTACTTTATGTTTGCGAAAAATGAGGTCTCAGACAATGAAAATTCGAATGTTTCTTTCGTTCATACTTCTGCTGGGTTGTACTTTATTCCTTTCGGCTCAGGTGATCGTTAAAGGTATAGTTAAGGATAATAAAGGTCGCCCGATAGACGGTGTCAATATCAGTATCAGGGATAGCTATGATGGAGCGTTGAGTGATTCTTTGGGTAGATTTTCATTTAAGACTTTTGAAAAAGGGGATCAAACCCTTTTAGCAAGCAATATTGGTTACAAAGGATTTGAGCAGCGGATCAGTCTTATCGGGGAACCTATAACGATTGAGATCGAATTAAAGGAAGAAATAACTGAATTGAAAGCCGTCACGATCACGGCTGGAACATTTGAAGCCAGTGACCGGAAGCGTGCAGGCGTTGTGTTGAATTCTATTGATATTGTGACTACGGCCAGTGCAAATGCGGATGTCACGCAAGCATTAAAGACCTTACCGGGCGCGCAACAGGTTGGTGAAACTGAAGGACTTTTCGTCCGGGGCGGCACAGCTACCGAAACAAAGATCTTTATTGATGGAACACTTGTGAACCGATTCTTTTACAGTACATCGCCCAATGTGGCCGGTTATGGCAGATTCTCCCCATTCATATTTAAGGGAACGGTTTTTAGTACGGGGGGCTATTCAGCATTATACGGTCAGGCGCTTTCTTCAATAGTAACCCTGGAATCCATTGACCTCCCTGAACAATCTTCCGCTACGCTGGCTATTTCTCCCTTGGGAATTGGCGGCGGCTACCAACATTTGAATAAAAAACAAACGGCTTCATGGGGAGCTGAATTGAATTACACGCACCTGGGTCCCACGTTCGAAGTCATAAAAACCAGGCAGGACTATTTCAAAATGCCGGTATTTATGGATGCCAACCTGAATTTTCGTTTCAAAACTTCCAGGACCGGTATGCTGAAATTCTTCGGGAATTACAGCAGCAGCCAGTTTGGCTTTCATGTACCCAGTATCGATTCGCTCGGATTTCTGAATATGTTCCATTTGAAAAACCTGTATGCTTACCAAAACCTGGCCTGGAAAGAAAACCTGGGAAAGGGTTGGAAGATCCACGCGGGGATCTCCTATACATATAATAAAGATGATATCCGGAGTGAATTACAGGCTGCCGGCGGGCAAACTGTAAACTTCTTCGGCAATTTTGATGTATTACCAGTTGGAAACTATTTTAATTCTAAATTCTATTTTGAAAAAAGGATCACGGGCTTAAGCGTGTTTCGTTTCGGTAATGAATACAATTATGCAAATGATAAGACCCGGTTTACTGATTACGCGGGAAATGTTTACAATAATAAATTCAAGGAGCATACAAAATCATTTTTTGCCGAAACAGATATCTACCTGACCAATGCGCTGGCAGCCAAATTGGGGGGAAGGGCTGAGCATTCATCCTACCTGGATAAATTCAATATTGCTCCAAGGCTGTCCTTCGCGTATAAAACGGGTAAGGAAAGCCAGGCTTCCTTAGCATACGGCATTTTTTATCAAAACCCGGAAAACCGGTATCTCCCGTCACCATACTCATTGAGTTTTATGAAAGCTACTCATTACATCGCTCAATATATGGTAACCGGAAAATTAACCGTTTTTCGTGCCGAAGCCTTCTATAAAAAATATAATAACCTTCTAAAAACAGGTTTTGATAATGGCAGGGAAGTGGCAACCGGCGTGAATGGTTCAGGAGATTCAAAAGGATTTGAGATATTCTGGAGAGATAAAAAAACCATCAAGGACCTGGACTACTGGATCTCTTATTCCTTCCTGGATACAAAGCGCGATTTTCTGAATTTTCCTTTTGCTGTCACGCCCAATTTCGCGGCAAAACATACCGCTTCACTGATCATTAAAAAATTTGTCTTGCCCTGGAAAACCGGTTTCAACCTCGCTTATAACTATGCCAGCAAACGACCGTATTATGACCTGCAATACAATGGAAATAAATTCGAATTCACGGACCGGGGAAAAGTGCCGGATTTTCACAATGTGAGTTTCAGTCTCAATTATATTCCTTCGATCGGAAAACAAAACGCGAAATCATTTGCGGTGTATGTGATCTCAATAAATAATATTTTCAATATTAAACAGGTGTATGGTTACCAATATTCTTATCACGGGCTCCGGAAAGAACCGATTGTACCTCCGTCCAGGATGTTCATTTACCTCGGAGCCTTTTTCAGTTTTGGCATTGATCGAACCCAGGATGCAATAAATAACAATCTATAAATAATGTACAACTCAAAACTTCAAACAATGAAAAAGTGCTTTTTACTCATGCTTATGTCGGCCGCAGGGACAGGACTCTTTGCTCAATCCGAAAAATATCTGAAAGCTATGGAGGGCCTGGTGCCCGGAATCGACACGATCATTACCATAGATGGATTAACAGAAATGTCCGGTGCATTTCAGCGTATCGCCGAGGCGGAAAAAACACAATGGCTGCCGTATTATTATGCCGCGTTATCTCAGGTGAACCTGGGTTATCTGACCATGGGTGGGCAAATGGGAAATGCGGATAAGATCGACCCGATCGCGAATAGAGCCAAAGATTTTCTGAACAAGGCGGAGGCGCTGAGCAAAGATAACTCTGAGATATTTGTCATAAAGAAAATGATCGCGAGCCTTCGCCTGATGGGTGATCCGATGAACCGGTATATGACCTACGGGCCTGCTGCAGCAGAAGCGCTGGAAACTGCGAAAAAATTAAACCCGGAAAATCCCAGGGTCTATTTGCAGGAGGCACTTGATAAATTTTACACACCGGAACAATATGGGGGAAGTAAGCCAGAAGCTAAAGAATTATTAGAGGTTACGTTGAAAAAACTGGAAGCGGCTCACCCCGCTTCGAGCATTGATCCGTCATGGGGTCGCTCCTCAGCGCAATTTCATCTGTCGCAGATAAAATAAATCATTTGTCATCCGAATACTGCGCTTGACGATGTATCGGGATGACCATTTCAAATTTTACCCATGCAAGAGAATCTATCACCCGAACAAAGCCTGAAGGTCATCAGTGAAATGATCAATAAGGCCCGCAATGCTTATTATGATACAGGTATCGGAGCTATTATGTGGGGCGCCGTCATTGCATTTTGCTCGCTGGAAAAACTGGCAGAGATACATTTTGGCTATCAGCTGCCATTTAATATTTTCTGGCTTCCGATTCTGGCCATCATACCGCAGATCATCATTACCATGAAAGAAAAAAGGGAAAGGAAGGTAACAGCATATGATGATGTTTACATGGATTATATCTGGCTGGCTTTCGGTATTTCCATCGCTCTGATGATCTTGCTGACGAATATAGTAATGAGTCGTTGGAGTATAGTATTTGAGGAATACAAGCAGCTAACGGGTAATTATCCAGCATTTAGGTTTTATGAATACATCATGCCTCTATACCTGATCCTTTATGGCATTCCCACTTTCATTACTGGTACAGCTTGTAAATTTTATCCCATGCTTTGGGGTGGGATTTTGTGCTGGATTTGCTGCATCATAGCCATTTTCACAAATATTAAAATTGATCTGTTGTTAACAGCTGTTTCTTCAATTGGCGCATGGCTGATACCGGGACTTATTCTCGAAAGGGAATACAGGAAGGCAAGAAGACAATTCAAGCAAACGAATGTTTAAGGACCTTGACCCCATACTGCATTCCCAATTACGCCTGGCTGTCATGTCCCTGCTCATTAGTGTCCGGGAGGCTGAATTCACCTTCCTGAGAGAGCAAACAAATTCAACAGCAGGAAACCTCAGTGTGCAAATACAAAAATTGAAAGAGGCGGGATATATTGATGTTACAAAACAATTCAAGGACAATTATCCTCAAACGATTTGCAGGATAACTAAATTGGGACTTAAAGCCTTTGAGGACTATGTGAAGAACCTGCAAGGGTACATTAGAAATGGGAAAGGTTGAATTTCCTGGACCCGAATGGCAGCCCGGGAAAATGACTTAATGAATGCGGCTAAAGCCGGAAAAGGCTGAGTTTCCTGGCCATTGGCCGAAATCATCGGTAATTGACAAGCCGCGGATTAAAAATCTTAATCTGAATTTTATTGCCGTCAACTTTAGCTGACGGCAACTGAAAGATTTTTTACTCGGCTTTAGCCAATTTTTATTTTGCAATTCGGGGTTGAATATTATTTGTTTCTTGATTCGGAGCTTATCGGAGGATTTGGCGTGATGATTTAAAATAAAAGGGCTATCATATAGACAGCCCTTTCTGGTACCTCTGCTTGTAAAAAACAGTTAGCGAAGATCAGTACCCCTCAAGTTTTTCCCGGGCTGGTAAGGTTGCCAGGCCAATTGGGGTGTCGAACGCCTGTCATCCTTGGAAAGCTCTTTAATCTTTTTTTGGAGGCGCTCATAAATATTTTTCCAGGCTTTCTTAGCAGTAGTCGTCATAGCTGGGCGTTTTGGTTTGTTCAATGGATTCGGGCGCTGCGGAAGGATCGATCTCCAGGGTGGAAGAGAAACTTTCGGTGCCATCCTTATTAATTATTTTGATTCGGTAATAAACTTTTTTCTCGATTGAACGATCAATATATTCATAGTAGTCCGTCTCTGTCACATCGGTGCAAAAAACCAGCGCGGCCATAAAGAATTTTTTCCTGTCCGTGCTTTTTTCCAGTTCAAAACGATCAACTAATCTATTCCTGTTGACGATCCATTTCAGTTGGATCTTATTATCCTTAAGCATGCCGGTAAAACTCAATAACTCGGCTTTTGGAATAATCGGGTGAATGGTAGAATGAGGAGTTGTCCTGCCTGTTTGTGCAGGCTGAATCAGCCAGAGGCTCACCATGAACAGTAACGCTGAATACTTTGCCATTTGAACGTTGATTCAATGGTCCCATAGTATATTGGAAGGTCCGGGACCAGGAACGTCGAAGGCTACCGGAAAGAAATAAGAAAAACAGGTACCGGCAGTTTATCGTAGTTTTCCGAGTCGAATTGTGGTTTTCTGAACCTTTAACAAACATACTGCCCGGCCCTAATATTTGCAAGCTAAAGGGTTAAAAATTTTATTTTATAAATAGATTTATAAAGGCTCGGTAAACTAACCTAATACATTTATCCGAATGGAATCTATATGCCAGCGGTAATAAGAGTCGAAAAGCTTTCTAGGGATTTCGGAGAGATTCATGCTGTGGATGAATTGTCGTTTTCTGTCCCGGCCGGGCAGGTATATGGGTTCCTGGGCCAGAATGGAGCAGGTAAATCTACGACGATCCGCATGTTGCTTACGTTGATCTGGCCTACCTCCGGCAGCATCGAGATCTTTGGGATGGACCTGCAAAAACACCGGGTGGAAATTTTAAGAAAGGTAGGCGCGATCATTGAAAAACCGGATGTCTATAAATACCTGACAGCGCTGGAAAACCTACGGATCTTTTCTGCCATGAGCGGGAAGAAATTACCTGATAAAAAATTGATGGAATTTTTAGCGCTGGTTGGTCTGGAAGAACGTGCAGTCAGTAAAGTAAAAACTTATTCGCAGGGCATGAAGCAACGGCTTGGGATCGCCACGGCATTACTTCATGATCCGGAGCTGATCATCCTGGACGAACCCATGAATGGCCTTGACCCGCAGGGGATCGCGGATATGCGTAATCTCATCCTTCACTTGTCACACGACCGGGGAAAAACGGTATTTGTTTCATCCCATCTATTGAACGAGATGGAACAGATTGCAGATTCCATGCTGATCATCAATAAAGGTCAAAAGGTGGCCGAAGGTACCAAGGAGGAATTGTTGAACCCCGCAAATACCATGGTGGAGCTGGTCACGGACGATAATGCCGGGGCTTTACGGCTGATCAATGAATCCAATTGGAAAAATTATGTTACCCAGCAGCGAAATGGAAGTATTTTATTCGAAATGGATAAAAGTCTGATCCCCGGCCTGAACCGGGATCTGGTGGGCATGGGGATCAATATTTTTTCCATTCGTCCCAAACATTCATTGGAGGATTTCTTTCTTTCTTTAACTGCACATTAAGGATGTTTCAATTGCTGCAAATAGAGCTCTACAAGATCTTCAAACGTCCCCGCACCTATATTGCCTTTGCAGTGATCGGGGCCATAATATTATTGGTACAAATCGCTTTGTTTTTTGGTGGTAAAGAGTATGTGGGCCTGATCATGTCTGGTCTCAATGAGACTTTTGAGGTGCCTGCTGAAGAAATAATGAATGGTTACCTGGTCTGCTATATTATTTTGAATCTCCTCCTGATCCATGTTCCCATTTTGGTGGCGCTGGTGGCAGGGGATATGGTAGCGGGAGAGGCGAACATGGGGACCTTACGATTATTAGTATCCAAACCGATAAGTCGCACAAAATTGCTGGTCGTAAAATTCCTGGCCTCCTCGATATATACTATTTTATTATTGATCTGGGTGGCAATACTGGCCCTGGTCGTAAGTATTTTATTGTTCGGTACTAATGATCTGTTCGTCGCCCGTGAAGTAGACTCAAATATTATCGCGGCTTCGGATGTAATGTGGCGCTATTTTGCCGCGTTGGCCTTTGCCGCGCTTGGTTTACTGACGGTGACTGCACTTGCTTTTATGCTCTCGGTGTTTGCAGACAACTCCATTGGACCTATTGTTACCACCGTTTGTGTGATCATCATTTTTACGGTATTAACACAAATGCAAATCCCATTTTATGATGAAACAGTTAAACCCTATCTTTTCACTACTCATATGCTGGGCTGGAAGGGATTTTTTTATGTGAGAGGAGATGAAGGGGTAACCCTCGATGGCTCTATTGAAAATTTCCCAATGATTGTTAAAAGCGCAATTGTTTTAGTGGGGTATGCAGCTTTATTTGTGATCACTGCCATCTGGTATTTCAGGAAAAAGAACATTTTAAGTTAAGGGAGTATGATATATAGAAAGATCTTCATTTTAATTTCCGTTTTCATGATCTCAGGGCTTGCCTCCGGGCAGACGGCCGAAGAATTGCTGCGGCTTGTAAAGAGTAAGCTTGACAAAGTAAATAATTACCAGGCCTCGGGGAAAATGAAAACCAATGTTACTTTTATAAAGGCCCCAATAGCCACGGTGAAAGTTTATTATAAAAAACCCAACAGGCTTCGTATAAATAATGAAAGTGGCATCTCTTTCATTCCGAAGGGGTCATTTAATATCAATGTTGGAAATTTATTCCTAAACAATTCGGGCTATGATCTTATTGACGTGGGTCAGGAAAGCGGAACTCAATTACATGTAGTGAAGCTTCTTCCTAAAGATGAGCAATCAGATATTGTTTTATCGACACTGTATATTGACAAAACCCTTTCTGTGATCAAAAAGGCCAGAATCACCACCAAGGAGAATGGCACCTATGAACTGGAAATGAGCTATGGAAAATTTGCCGATTACGGGCTGCCGGACAAGGTGATTTTTTCCTTCAACACAAAAGAATACAAATTGCCCAAGGGAGTCGTCTTTGATTATGATGGGGGAGAGAAGAGGGATGCCAATAAGAAATTAAACAATAAGAAAGGGAAAGTGGAGTTCCATTACAACAGTTATATCATCAATAAAGGAGTGCCCGATTCAGTCTTTCTTTAATTCCTGAAGCTGAATTGAAATTTGGTATTTGGTATTTTTCAATTCTCATCTATCTTTTCATCCTCAGCATTTGCCAGGATAGCCGGGGTCACTTTCTTCAGAGGATTTTTCCGATTCTCTTCGTAATCCTGCCGGTGATTGATGATCTCAACGCATTCAAATAATGCCGTGAGAAAGGAAGAATTGTCTGCTTTATTTTTTCCGGCGATATCGAAGGCTACTCCATGATCCGGGGACGTTCTTACTACAGGTAACCCGGCTGTGTAATTGAATCCTTCGCCGGTGGCAAGTGTTTTGAAAGGAATCAACCCCTGGTCGTGATACATGGCCATTACAGCATCGAAACGGTCAAAACTGCGACGGGCAAAAAAAGCATCGGCGCTATATGGTCCGATTACTAACATGTTATTGTTCCTGGCATCCTTAATCGCCGGTTTAATGATACTTTCTTCTTCATTCCCAATCAAACCTTCATCGCCGGCATGTGGATTCAATCCCAGTACGGCGATTCTGGGCTTTTCAATTCCAAAATCTTTTTGAAGACTTTGGTTAATGATCTGCAATTTGCTGAGGATACTTTCCCGGGAAACGAGCTCCGCGATTCGAGATACCGGCACGTGTTCCGTTAATAGCGCTACCCGGAAGTTGCCAGCACATAACATCATTGCTACGTCCTGCACGCTAAAAATGTTTTTTAAATACGGAGTGTGTCCGGTGAAATTAAATTCAGGCGACTGTACATTTTTTTTATGAATAGGTGCAGTAACCAATCCATCGATATGACGTTGCTTCAGTGCAGCTACAGCCGTTTGCAATGACAGCGCAGCATATTTTCCGCCTGTTTCATTCAGCTGCCCGGGGGTAATGACTACTTCCTCCTCCCAGCAGTTGAACAGGTTAACCTGTCTCGGATTTATACGATTGTATTCCCGCATAGCCTGGTAGTTAAAATTCACTTCAGGCACCGATTTGCGATAAAAATTGATGGCTTTGTTGGAAGCGAATATCACGGGAGTACACTGATCGAGAATGCGGGAGTCTGAAAAACTCTTAATAATTAATTCAATACCAATGCCATTCAAATCCCCGCAGCTGATCCCGATGACTGGTTTTGGCTGACTCATTATTCATTGATTGAAGTAAAAATAGTGAATTTCCGGGCAGTCACTTTTGATAAGATAACTACTAAAAGCTGATCGATTTACGAGTGTCAAGAGTAGTAGTACGTGATTCAAAATGAAACTTTACGATAAGGTTGTTTTTCCAGGTAAAAACCCTGATTTTAGCAGTGAAGTTTATTATATATTGTTATAAAATCCATAACTGATGAAAAATTATTTACGACTTCGCATTTTCTGTACAGGCTAAGTTTTTTTCAATCGCACTAGTTGACCTTCCATTAAGTTGAACGGATCTCGTGTATGTCTGCTTTGCTGCCAGTAAGGTTAAGTGCGCCGCGATGAAATTTTCCCGTATGGTCGAGCAAATCCAAACTATGTTAAAACGACTGATCTGCATATCCTTATTGCTTCTCCTTCACAAGGCATTGCTGTCTCAATGTAACGTTGGTTACACGCAGGCGCAACTGAATTGGGATTATCTTAATTATTGGTATAATAGCGGTGGCTCCAGTCCGTACGGATCTTATATTAACGATACGAGGGAACAATCACAGCGATATGCTATTGGTTCTAATTGGCTTACAATTGCGACTTCGTCGAATGCACTGGTCACTACTACAGAAAATACTTCACATGCCGGGGATGTGGCTGCCATGTATGCCGGCGCTGATGTTCAGTATAATCCTTCAGCTGGTGGACAAACCATCACCATTACATTTAATGATGAAGCAATGAATGTCCAGTTTAGCTTGTATGATGTAGACCGGTCACAACAAATCAATTTCTCTGCATCTAATGCTGCTAGCGTCGCGCAAACGATCAATGTCGTTACCTATGCTTCATCAATACTTACTATCAATAATAACAATACCACCACTGCCAATATCGTAGCTAACACAACTTCGCTAAGTAGTCCCTCCAACCAGGGGACGGCGACAATTACAGTAGCAGGTCCAGTAAAGACTATTACGCTTACAATTCAAACGGTAGGTTCGGACGCCGTTTTCTGGCTTTCGGATATTAATGCTTGTATAACCGGTAGTTTTCCATCGAACTGGCACCAGGGTTGGAATAACCAGCCCTTCTCGGGATTTACTCAAAACCAACCGGATTATTTTTTGGTAACCCCGGATAATAATTCCTGTTATATGATGGATCCTACCACCGGGAGATGCTGGTGGTTGTTCACAGACACGAATAAAACCTACATGAATTCCTATGCCTATGATCCGCAGAACAAGTATCTCTATTATATTTCGGAAAATGCCAGTCTTAACTCGAATAATAGGGAATTAAGACGGTATGATTTCAATAGTGAAACCATATCTATAGTAGTTGCTGACATTTCTACAACACTGAATATCCCCACTTTCAATTCAGGTATCGAAACTGCCGGCTCTTTCTATTATAATAATAAACTTTACCTGGGAATAGAAGGAGGTCAAAGCACGTCCACGATCCGCGAGTCGATAATCTGGTGCATTGATCTTTCGACGAATATTTCTTACCAGATATTTGGTACTCCCTCTTATAATGGGAGTGGTCTCATCCAGGACTGGGCTGACTTTATTGTAAAAGATGGCATGTTGTACAATTTTAATTCGGCCAGGAACGGAACGAGTTACGCAAACAGTTCCTATACACATTTAAATTTAATGACCGGTGCAGCCACGGTTTATACCAACCCGGTCGCTACAAATAAATATGCAGGCCAGGCGGGAATGAGCTGGAATGCGAATAAATATATGATCTACGATTCCGTGTGGTTATATGACGCGGGTGTGATCAGCTCAAGACAGCCAATAAGTGTGATAACTGTACCCGGTGAACCTGCACCACCTGCCTGGACGGGTAATGCGGGAGATGCTTCTGATCCATTCCGGCCAAAATGCGATTTTGGTGACGCACCGGCAACATATGATCCTAACGCGCAGATGCCAGCGGTGCATGAGCGTGCTGAAGCTATTTACCTGGGTACAGCCTGGGACAAAGAATGGTTAAAAAGGGGAACCAGCGGTACCGATGATGTGGATGAAGGTTTGACCACCGTGCCTTCCCTCGTAATTGGTCCCTCAAGTACCTATGCTGCCCAGGTAACGGTTTATAATAACAATGGCGCTGATGCCACAATGATTGGTTGGCTTGATTACAACGGAAATGGCGTGTTTGATTCCGGAGAGGCCTCCACCCCGGTTACTGTGGCCAGTACCGGATCACAAACCTTATGGTTATCCTGGCCAAGTACGCCGAATACTTTCACCGACGGACAGACCACATACCTGCGGATCCGCATTACGTCTGCTTCAGCAGGCATGACCTCTTCACATGCTACTGGATATTTCACCAATGGGGAGGTGGAAGATTATTTAGTATATGCTTATACAAGTCCTTTGACTGTAAACAACCTGGATTTTGAAGCTGCGTTGGTCAATAATGATATTGCTAAACTGAATTGGTCTGGAAATGAACCCGAAAATTTCATAGGCTACGAAGTGCAAAAAAGTGCAGAGGGGACTACCTGGAATGTTTTAGGCATTGTTGCGAAAAATCAACAGCCCGGGACCAGGTTTTATGAATTCCGCGATAACAAGCCTTTTGAAACAACCAGTTATTACCGGCTGAGATTGCTTGGCGTAGGCGGCCCAACTAAGTTTAGTGATATAAGAATGATTAAACGCTTGTTACTTTCGGACGCTGTGCTTATTCGTCCGAACCCTGTAAAAAACATGGCCTTGATATCAATTGAAAGCGCAATGAATTGCATGGGAGATCTTACATTGATCAACGGGGAAGGGAAAATTCTTCTGACACGCAGCTTTCCATTGGAGCGTGGACGAAATGAGATCCAGCTGCCTGTTGCACCTGAATGGCCTTCCGGGAATTATTTCCTGCGGGTCCTGGTAAACAGGGAAATCATTCGAAAAAAGTTGATGATCCAAAAATAAAAACCAAGTCAAAAACCAACCTGCGGTACCGTCCGGAAAACTCGTTTTTAAAGCTTGCCGACGTACCAATAACGGGACAAAATCCACTATCATGAGAAACTCGAGAAAACTATTGCTTGGAATAGCAATATTCATCCTGGTGGTCGGGATCATTTATTTTCCCGGCGATGTTTCGCGGCATAGCGAAGGAAAAGCTGAAGTGAAAGAAAAACTTTCCGGCGCTGCGCGCCAGTTGAACAGTTGGTGGTGGGGAAGAGCATTACCTGATCCTTATTTTATCAACACAAAGTACATGGCTGCCTGGGACCATGCCGTTAAAATGAAGAATAGCAAGGATCAAATAACGAATTCCAGGACCATGGCAGGATTCTGGACCTCTCTGGGTCCCAGAACGCTTGGGGGACGAATGTTATCACTGGCAATTAACCCGCTAAAACATACAACCCTTTTTGCAGGTTCAGCCAGCGGCGGTATATGGAAATCCTATACCGGCGGCGTTGGTACTGATGCATGGCAGCCGGTCACAACGGGATTTCCTGTTCTGGGTGTTTCATCCATCATTTATCATCCCTCGGATACCAATATAATATATGCTGGAACAGGTGAGATCTACCGGGTCGATTCGACGAGTGGAACTCCCAACCCGGGAAATACAGGATATAATGTCTGGAAAACACGGGGTACCTATAGTGTTGGCTTGCTGAGATCAACTAATGCTGGTACAACATGGACGCAGGTATTCACCCGAAATTTTGCCGATTTGTTCGGGATCCAGAAGATAAAATTCGATCCCAATAATAGTAACATCGTTTTTATTTGCGGAACAGATGGTTTATATAAATATGATAGCAGCACAGGAATTACAACTCCCATACTAACCCTCACCTATATTTCCGATATCTGGATCAATCCGTCAAATTCAAATCAGATCATTGTTGGCGTAGGTAACCTGGGGAATTCCGTAAAAGGAATTTATCGTACGACTGATGGAGGAACTACCTGGATAAATATCACTTCCGGTCTCCCTGCCAGTAACCAGGGCTACATTAAATTCGATCATCATGCTGGTTCGAACACCATTTACGCGAGCATTGGGGTATCCAGTAGCTCATCTACGGAGGTATATCGTTCTACCGATGCCGGGTTGAATTGGACCGGCATTTCCAATACAGGCCATAGTCAATGGCAATATTGGTTTGCTCATACAGTAGCTGTTGATCCGAATAATGTGAACATGATATTTGCGTGTGGAGCTCAAACAAAAAAACGCGTGTCTATCTCTGGTTCTTCGGGTACAGCGGGAACTTTCGGTAGTGGTAACGCTACTATGAACACTTATATCCCTTTAGGAGGCCAGGAAGGGCCATCTAATTATTTGCATGATGACATTCACGATCTGGAATATGTACCTAACCGAAGCGATTCACTTTATTTTCTAACGGATGGCGGCATATTTCTTTCTACCAATGCGAATACGGCAACAGTAAGCAACATAACATTGCAATCATGCAATAGCGGCCTGGTTACCGCACAATTTTACGGACCGGTCGCCCAATCGCAAACCGATGCCACTTTTTTCCTGAGCGGACTCCAGGATAATAATACTGCTGTTTATAATGGCTCTACGGGTTTGTGGAAACGGGTGGTCAGTGGTGACGGGGGGCCAAGCCAGATAAAACCCGATAACGATGATATCGTATTATCAAGTCGGGATGCACGGGCGGTTTATCGTTCCACAGACCGAACCGGTAGTTATTCACTGGTGGCTAATTACTGGGGTTCAGTAGCTGACTCACGTACGGGATTCATGGCTCCCCTGGTTTGGAGCCAGGCAAATCCGGATAAGGTATACCTCGCGAGCGATAATCTTCATGTGAGCACGGATGCAGGTGCAAGTTTTTCTAATAACAGTTATAGCACCGCTACGAATTACATAGAAATGCAGCGCAAGCCTGCGATCGCTATGGCCGTGGCACCAAATAATGAGAACATTGTATTTATTTCTACCTCCCCGTTTGCGCAGTATGATAATGACAACGATAATATTTATGTGAATTCACCCGCCAATTTCATGAAGACCTCGACCGGCAACACTCCATTCACCAGCATATATGGAGGAGGGTTACCCACGCCGAACCGGTATATCATGGACATTGCAATCCATCCGACCAATAGTAATATTGTATGGGTCGCGTTAGGTGGATTCGGTTCCGGGCATATATACCAATCAGCCGATGGAGGTTCTACCTGGACGGATAAAAGTGGTTCTGGTGCAACGGCCCTTCCTGATGTGCCCACAAATGCAGTCATGATCGACCCGACGAACAGCAATATTATCTATGCTGGAAATGACCTGGGTGTATATGTGAGTCCCAATGCGGGCGCCAATTGGTATGATTTCAATGGGAATCTTTGGGATGCCACACAAATCGTGGACCTGGTGCCTGTACCTGGCAGCAAGATCCGGGCAGCCACACATGGGAAAGGCCTCTTTGAAAGTGTTTTATATAGTGGAACACTACCGGTGGTACTCGGTTCTTTTACCGGGGTGAATAAAGGAAGCTATAATGAATTAAAATGGATCGTAAGCCAGGAGGACAATCTTTTACATTATGTGTTGGAAAAAAGTACAGATGGCAGAAACTTCCAGGTATTAGAGACAGTCCCTTCACGGAATAGTTTCATAGAAACAATCTACGTAGAAAACGATGTTATTGGGACCGCTTCTTCTGTCAACTATTACCGGTTAAAAATGGTAAACCAGGATGGCAGCTTTACTTATTCAGGAATTGTGCAGATCAGGAAGCATGGGAAAAGCAATTATACGGTTGTTGGCAATCCATTTACCGACAGGATCATTATTCAATACACTTTAACCGTGACCCGGAATCTGGAAGCCTGTATCTATGATACAAAAGGCAGGCTGATCAGCGCAACAGGACTGGATGGGGCCCTGGGCAATGGTTCACTGGTATTGGAAAACCTGGGCAGCCTTTCCCGCGGTACATATATATTGCGCGTACACGACGGCGCTCGACCCTGGAGTTTACGACTAGTCAAATAGATTCATTAAGAGTCAATTATTTCAAAGCCTTCTATTTGAAGGCTTTGTTATTTTATGAGCGTAATTTTTCCTGTGGATAATCGCATATTCAGCAGGATTGCTGATTTTTTTTACGATAAAAACTCAATTCCCGGGCTGATCATTCTTTTAATGGCTAAAAGTATTCGTTATTTGTTTAACAAATCCGTAATTATGAAAACACTACTACTCTCCCTGCTAACTGTTGTATTGCTCGTTTCCTGCCAGAAATCCAAAGACATAGAAACTGTACCAGGCTCCGAGTTCCAGATGGTCAATCCGCCCGAGGGTTATACTATTCCTGATTGTATATCCGAAACGGAAACACCGATGCTGGCCGCACAAACCATTAACGTTGGATCGGTATTGGTATGGAACGATGATAACAATGTATATGTATCGTATATTCTGACCAACGGAAACCTGTTGCGCAGAACACATCTATATGTAGGTGCCTGCAATAGCATACCAGTGAATAATGCCGGTAATCCCAGGATTGGTCTTTATCCTTATTCAACCGATCATGGTACTGCTGGTGTTGCTGTGTATACATACACCATACCCCGAAGTAATCTGCCCACAACCGAACTCTGTATCTCTTCTCATGCAGAAGTTATTACAGTATCAAATGGTAACCAAACCGGTTGGGGCCAGGGTGTCCAGATCAATGATGGCGGTTCCTGGGCGATGAAATTTGGATATATTCAGCAGAATTGCGAAGAAAACACCGAGATCAGATAATTTTTAAATAACAATATATTAAAGCCGCTTACTCAGCGGCTTTTTTTTTAGGGAATTCGAATAACAATTTCCTTCTTTGATATCAATGATTTATCCAGTTATCAACGGTATTTTTTCAGAACGGTTTCCAGCAGTTTACGTAATATCCATCATAGTTTTTGAGTTGATTCATCCCGCGTAAATAACAAGGATGTTTACTTTAGAATTTAAGCAGCCGCGTCTTAATTTTCTGAAAAATTAATCCCTATGAAAGCGACTTCAATTTTCATGCTGCCTGTACTGAACCTTGCATTTTTATTCACAGACCAGCCTGGAATGACAACACACAGTCAAGCCGCCACGACCATTCAACAGAGCCCGGTAAATAGTTTTTCTTTTTTCAGAACGCACCGCCAGGGTCGGGGTATCACCGCCAATTGGGGAATGAGTCCGGTCACCGGAATATCCGGTTTCCTTTTGGAAAAAACGTATGAGGATCCGAATGATCCATATGCTAATTGGGAAATTGTTTGTTCCCAACCAGGCAACGCATTAAGATCCTACAGGTTTACTGATAATCATGTTCTTCCCGGTTATATTACCTATCGGGTAACTGCCTATTTGCAGTTGGGAAGTAGCATTATTTCACCGTACTCTACCGAGCATATCGTAGCCCATTAAGGCCCCCTTACATACCAACCAGCATCATTTCCGCCGGAGGATATAAAAATTTCTATATCCGAAATAATCACTTTGTTTATGAAAAACTGGTGGATAATACTGGCCGGGCTAATCATCTGTCCCGGGTTCGCGAAATCACAGATCACGACGCCTGTGATCAAAGCGAGATTCGGTGTGGATGCCGACCTGCGTGCGAATTTTTTCAACGGGTTAGTCCAGGCAGGAAATGATGACTGGTTTAACCTGGTTGCAGCAGATACTTCTGGAAAAGCAGTGATCGATACGACAGGTGCAGCAGCTATGATTGCCGGCTATCTGGGCGACGCTTCGCCCTGGCCACGACGGATGGCGAGTCATTACAGGACTATGAGCCGGCCCACATTTTCAATTGTGAACAACCGGCTTTGGCTGGATGCGTTGTGGGTTCGGGATTACCATGGCACTGATACCACTGTATTTACCGCCAGCTCTGACAAAAATGGAATGAGCCCGGTTAACTGGACAGGTGGAATACAGGGTATACCGGATAAAAATGATATTCTCGATGTATTTGTTCATATCAGGCGTGCGGGTCCAAATACCACTGATTCATTGTGGATGTTTGGCGGCATATCCATGGATAATACAACGGGTAACCGATATTTTGATTTTGAAATGTACCAAACGGATATTTATTATGACCGCGCTAGTGGAGATTGGTTTGGGTACGGACCCGATGCCGGCCATACGAGCTGGCAATTTGATGCAGCAGGAAATGTGACTAGATCAGGGGATATTATTTTTTCAGGTGAATTTCAAAGCTCGACCCTGACAAACATTGAAGCAAGAATTTGGGTAAGCCGGTCCACCTGGACAACTGTCGTGCCTTCCGGATTTAACTGGAGCGGACAGTTCGATGGAGCGTATAGTGGCTCTCCATTTGGTTATGCGAGCATCGTACCCAAAACTTCGGGCGCATTTTATACCGGGCTGGGTTCATCAGTTAATACCTGGGCAGGCCAATTTCGACTGGTGCTCCAGGACAATAGCCTTGTAACAAATTATGTGCGGGATCAGTTCATTGAGCTTTCAGTCAATCTTTCCAAACTGGGCCTGGACCCGGTTGGCCTGAGCGGGGGAGATATTTGTGGTACGCCTTTTAATCGGATTGTAATAAAAACCAGGGCTTCTGCTTCTTTTACAGCGGAATTAAAAGATTTTGTCGCGCCAACCGACCTGTTCCTTGCACCTCGAGTCCAGGCAGTCGCAGAAATTCCTATATTCTGCGATAGCACAGCTATCAGTGATATATATGTGATCAATCCTTCAGCATCTTCTATTTATGAATGGTCTACCCCCAACGGGCATATATTAGGGAGTAACATAGGGCCGGTTATTCGTGTTGATGAGCCAGGAACTTATATAGTCGTCCAAAGGCTCAGTGTCGGATGCAATCCATACGCGTCAGATACAGTAACTATCATAGTCGATTCACTTACTTGTTCCGTACTGAATAGTCATTTGCTGTCGTACACGGGAAAATGGCTGGGAACAAAAACAAAAATATTATGGACTGTGTCCCAGAACGAACTGGCAGATCATTTTGAAATTGAGAAAAGCATAGATGGACATGTATTTAACCGGGCCGGTACTGTCATGTCGAATAAGCAGGCGGGTCAGTTCTCATATATATATTATGACCAACCGGTTGAATTATTCTCATCGGGTATTTATTATAGAATTAAAGCCGTAGGTCTAAATGGCAGCATGGCCTACAGCCAAACAATCAGTATCAGGCCAGGCCTGGAATTATCAGTGCGGGTGGCACCCAATCCCGTAAAAAATAGTTTGAGCGTATCTGTTTCCGGAAATAAGGGTGAAGCGTGCTCTATCTATATATATGATGCAGGCGGGAAATTTGTTTACAGGCACAGGGAACGGCTTACTAACAAAACTTCGATATTCGGCATTAAAGATATTTCCCATTGGAATAGTGGTTTATATATGGTTGCGGTTTATTTGGCAGAGCGTGTAGTGTACGAAAAAATCCTGGTAATAAAATAACCAGGTAAGGTAAAACGGACAGGTCCCCTTCAATTGAAGGGGATCTGCATTATAGCAATCTCACAATACATTTACTTTTGCGGATGATCCTGAGAAAATCGCTGGGGCAACATTTCCTGAAGGATGAAGAAGTTTCCCGGAAGATATTATCAGCCCTGGAGGAATACCATTTTAAGCGTTTATTGGAAGTGGGAGCAGGCGGAGGAGCATTAACAAAATACTTATTGAAAATTCCCGGAGTAGAGTTAAAAGCTGTGGAAGTTGATCTGGAAAAGTTTGATTACCTGCTCAGCACTTACCCGGGCTTAAAAGGCAGGCTCATACACGCTGATTTTCTTTCGATGGATAAACCATTTGATGACAGGTTCACTATCGTCGGGAATTTTCCATATAATATTTCATCGCAGATCATTTTCAGAGCTGTGGAATGGAAAGAGCATGTGGAATGCATGATTGGCATGTTCCAAAAGGAGGTTGCACAGCGCATTGCGGCGCCGGAAGGAAATAAAGTTTATGGGGTGATCAGTGTATTGGTCCAGGCTTTTTACGAGGTCGAGTATTTGTTTGAAGTACCGCAAACAGCATTCATCCCTCCTCCGAAAGTCAGGAGCGCGGTAATCCGGTTGATGCCCCGAAAGAATATCCCTGCCATGCGTAATGAAAAAGATCTTTTCCTGCTGGTGAAGACTGCATTTAACCAGCGAAGGAAAACGCTTCGGAATGCCGTGCGCGGATTATTTGACGAATCATATTTAAAGAAAGAAATTTTTAATAAACGAGCGGAGCAATTAGGCGTCGGGGATTTTGCCGCCTTAACATTTGAGATGAAGTGAAAAAAGTCATCATCACAGCAAAAGCGCATCCCTATTTAAGAGAGGCCTTGGAAAAGCAAGGCTTCCGGGTGATCTATGAACCAGAGATCAGTTATGACCAGTTGAGTGAGATCATTGGAGACACAGAAGGCCTGGTTGTCACGACCAGGATACCTGTTGACAAGAAGTTGATAGAAAAAGGAACTGATCTAAAATGGATCGGCAGGTTGGGAAGCGGAATGGAACTTATTGATGTCGCTTTTGCGGAAAGCAAGGGAATTTTTTGTACAAGCAGCCCTGAGGGAAACCGGGATGCAGTGGCTGAACATGCATTAGGGTTACTTCTTAATCTTACCAAAAGGATTGGCGCTTCTTTTAATGAAGTAAAAAAGGGGATATGGAATAGGGAGGAGAACCGGGGTATTGAGCTGGCTGGAAAGACCGTAGGCATCATTGGTTTTGGCAACACCGGAAGTTCCTTTGCCAGGTTATTACAACCGTTTGGAGTCATTGTACTGGCGTATGATAAATTTGAATTTGGTTTTGGACATGAATATATAAAAGAGGCTAGTCCCGAACAGATCACCCGCTATGCCGATGTGATCAGTTTTCATGTGCCATTGACTGATGAGACATTTCACATGGCTAATGAACAGTTTTTTAATTCGCTCGGGCGACGTCCATTTATTTTGAATACTTCCAGGGGAAAGGTGGTCGATCTGCAAGCTTTACGGTCAGCGCTTCAAAAAAAACAAATATCAGGTGCTGGACTGGATGTGCTTGAAAACGAATCCCTGGCAAGTTTTTCACTACATGAAAAAGAATTATTCGATTGGTTCACAACCAATCCCGACGTGATCATTACTCCGCATATTGCCGGGTACAGTACCGAGGCCTATTTTCGTATGGCAAAAGTGCTATTGGAAAAACTTGGGATAGCCTGACACCACAGGCGGGATTTAAAAATCTTTAGTATCTTTGTTTCAATACTGCAACGCTTCAGCCCTCAACTGAGGCGTTGTTATTTTTTTCTTTTTATCAAAAGGATCTGTCCATGAGCGATATTCAATATGTTACCCAGGAGACCCTGGACCAAATGAAAAAGGATTTGCAGCGGATGAAGACCGTTGATCGTCCCGCAGCCAGCCGGGCTATTGCCGATGCAAGAGATAAAGGAGACCTTAAAGAAAATGCCGAGTATGATTCAGCGAAAGAAGCGCAGGGATTGCTCGAAGCTAAGATCGCCGCTATGGAAGGCGCTATTGCCAATGTAAGGGTGATCGATGAGTCTACCATTGACACCAGCAAGGTATCGATACTTACAAAGGTGACGCTTACCAACCTCGGGACAAAAAAACAGGTCACCTACCAATTAGTGAGTGAAAAAGAAGCCGATCTGAAAGCGGGAAAGATTTCTATTACTTCTCCAATAGGTAAAGGCATACTAGGCAAACAGCCTGGTGATACGGCTGAAGTGCAGGCGCCTGCAGGAATCATGAAATTCAAGATCGAAAAGATCACTGCTTGATAGTGGATCCCAACCCAGCAAAGCTGGTCGGGATGTCGACCGTCCTCCTAAGGCGGGATCGGCTAGCGAAAGATCGGTTTAAGTATACAAGCTGCCATTTCTAAACTCTTAATAGTTTTGTCAATTAATTGAATTGCTTAAACGGTTCAAATATCTTTTGCTTTCATTGAAATCAAAAATGTTTGGTGGCATGACTATCTTTTCAAAGATCATCACGGGGGAGATCCCCAGTTATAAGATCGCAGAGAATGAAAAATTCTTTGCTTTTCTTGATATTTTCCCCTTGCGGGAAGGACATGTGTTGGTTGTTCCAAAAAAAGAAATCGATAGGTTCTTTGATCTGCCGGATGATTATCTTGGCGAAATGCTGGTTTTTGCCAAACCGATCGCAAAAGCCATTGAAAAAGCTTTTGATTGCGATCGTTGCGGCATAACGGTTATAGGCCTGGAAGTTCCACATGCCCACATGCATTTAATACCTATCAGTTCTTCCAATGATTTGAACTTTACCCAATCAAAGATGAAAGCGTCTGATGAGGAGTTAAGAAAAGTACAAAAGAAAATACTTGAAAAGTTGACAAGTTAACTGGTTAACAAGTTGACAGGGTAACAATCAACTTTTCAACTTGTCAACCAGTCTACTACCTGAACTACTTACCAGCAATTTTTTTAGGATTTCTCTTGAGGTAATCTTCCCAGCCATTAAATCCTTTCTGATTTTTACCAATAGGCGAGGTTGATTGATAATGATGGCAAACTGCCACGGCAACGGCATCAGTGGCGTCATAATAATCGGGTTCCTCGGTTATCAGCAGCAGGTGCTTAAGCATTTTCCAGACTTGTGTTTTATCTGCATTTCCGTTACCTGTAATCGACTGTTTCACTTTGCGTGGCGAATATTCTGTAACGGGTAGTCCGGCACTGATAGCCGCGGCAATCGCCACGCCCTGTGCCCGTCCTAA